>CDZA01011166.1_pt1 | contig 181333 bp, 170 predicted proteins | sample 554881 | NCBI WGS metagenome assembly CDZA01 (sample SAMEA3182082, study PRJEB8094) | gut metagenome | biome: human; feature: gut; material: Stool; isolation source: human stools | place: Canada | collected 2012-12-04
ATCTTACGTGCGGCGGGCGGACAGGGTCGTCCGCCCCTACACGCTATATCAAAGGCCCCCTTGTGTAAAGGGGGCTGTCACGGCGTAAGCCGTGACTGGGGGGATTGTCAGTCAAAGGACAACCCCTCCGTCGGGGCGTTAAGAAAACATGCCGGTGGCATGTTTTTAGCCTCCGATCTCGGCGGCTATGCCGCCGTAGCTGACACCTCCCCTTACACAGGGGAGGCTTATTCTTTCTCCAACTTCCCAAACGCGGTGGGCATGGGGTATTTCTCCCTCTCTTCATCGGGGCACCAGACCCATTCCGGCGGGCCTGCGCCCTGTACGGTGATGGTAAACACCGTCATTTCCCATGTGATGTGGGTGAAAACATGCTTATCGGTGAAGCTTTTGCCCCACTGGTGGGGGATAAGTCCCCATTTCGCCAGCTGCTCCGCCGCCTGACGCTCCGTCAGCGCGCCGGGGACGTTGGGGAACTCCCACAGTCCCGCCAGCAGTCCCGTGGCGGGCCGCTGCCGCAGCGCCGCCGCGCCATCCCGTCGCAGCAGGAACACCGTGCGCTGCTCCACACGGCGGGCGGTTTTCTTCTCCCGCACCGGCAGTTGCCGCTGCAAGCCCTTTTCGCAGGCGGTGCAGAACGTCCGGGCGGGACACTGCTCGCACAGGGGCGCTCCGTTGGGCAGGCACACCATGGCGCCCAGATCCATCAGCGCCTGATTGAACGCGCCGGGGCGGTCGGACGGGATCACCTCCGCCATCCAGCGGCGGAAGCGGGCGCGGGTTTTCGGCTCCAGCACGTTGTCATGGCAGCCGGTCAGCCGTGCCGCCAGACGCAGCACGTTGCCGTCCACCGCCGGGACGGGCTGGCCGAAGGCGATGGAGGCGATGGCGCCCGCCGTGTAGTCGCCCACCCCCGGCAGGGCGGTCAGACCCTCGTATGTATCCGGGAACACGCCGCCGTGCCGGGTCATGATGACCTGCGCGGCCTTTTGCAGATTCCGGGCGCGGCTGTAGTACCCCAGCCCCTGCCACAGCGACATGAACTGCTGCTCCGGCGCGTCGGCCAGCGCCGCCACCGTGGGCAGCGCCGCCATGAAGCGGTCAAAATACGGCAGCACCGCCGTGACGCGGGTCTGCTGTAACATAATTTCCGACACCCACGTGCGGTAGGGGGACACCTGCTCCCGCCACGGCAGCACCCGGCGGTTCTCATCGTACCACGCCAGCAGGGGAGGGGGCAGGACTTTCAGTTGTTGGGGGGTTGCTTCCATGGCGTTTCCTCTCATAGGCTGAACCGCTGGGCATAGCCGCAGCGGCGGCACAGATCCTCGGCAGGCCGGCGGCGGGAAAAGCCCTCCCGGATGGCCTGTGCGCGGGGTGTATTCAAAATATCCGGCAGCTGTTGGGTCAGCAAATTGCCCAGCGCCATGCGGCCCTCGCCGTCCAGACAGCAGGGCACCACCGTGCCGTCGCACAGCACGGCGATCTGCTGGCGCAGAGCGTGGCAGAACTGGACGGGGCCCTCCGCCGCGTCCGGCGACGGCCAGTCGAACTTCTGGGCGGATTCCAGAAACAGGCCCGGCGCAAGGCGGCGGTTGCCCGCCCGGTCAGGCGGCAGGTTTTCCACATTTGTGCCGGTGGCGGTGGATAAAAAGGCCAGAATCTCGCCGTTTCGGGCCGCCGCGCCGCCCTCATTCCACAAACGCAGGGCGCACAGCACGCCTTTTTCGCTGGCGTCGGCGCAGAATTTCCACACACCGTGGAGATAGTCCGCCATGTCGCCGCCCTCGTTCCCCTCGAAGCTGTGGAGGGAGACGCTGACCTTGTGGAGCGCCGGGGCGGACAGCAGGGCGGCGGTCTTTTCCGCCAGCAGCGTGCCGTTGGTGGTGACGCACACCCGGAAGCCCAGCTCATGGGCGATGGCCAGCAGCTCTGGCAGCTGCGGGTGCAGCAGCGGCTCGCCCATCACGTGGAAATAGAGGTAGCGGGTGTGGCCCCGGAGCTTTTCGGCCATCAGGCGGAACTCCGCCGGGGACAGGAAGCGTTTTGCCCGCTCCGTGCCGGGGCAGAACACGCAGGAGAGGTTGCACACGTTGGTGATCTCCACATAGACGCGCTTGAACATAGGCAAACCTTCTCCCTCGTTTCTGTTGTTCTTGGTATGGTATTGTACCACAAAACAGAAAAAGAGGAAAGAGGTTTATTGATGGGGGATTACGGCGGAGTTTCGCCCTCCGGGGCGAGGGCGGCCTCCGGCGGCCCACTTTCGCCATGCGTTGCAAACCCAGATGAATGCTACGGCGGCGTAGCCGCCGAGATCGGCGTTAAAAACATGCCACCGGCATGTTTTCTTAACGTGTCGACATCGGTCACTGGCTCGGAATGACAGGGTTTCGCGTTCGGAAGCGCGGAACATCCTACCTCACTGCCCATAAGATCAACCCGTACACTGCGCTGGCGGCGGTGCCGAACACGATCACCGGCCCGGCCACGGTGAACATCTTCACCGCCGTGCCGGTGACCACGCCCTCAGCCCGGAAGTCGATGGCGGGGGAGGCCACCGCGTTGGCAAAGCCCGTGATGGGCACCAGCGTGCCTGCCCCGGCATGGCGGGCCAGCTTGTGGTACAGGCCCAGCCCCGTGAACAGCGCCGACAGAAACACCAGCGACACCGATGTGGCCGTGGCGGCATCCTCCAGCTTCAGGCCCAGAAATCTGTACCAGTCGCTGAGGGCCTGGCCCAGACAGCAGATGGCGCCGCCCACCAGAAACGCCAGCGCCACGTTTTTCCACAGGGGGGATTTGGGGTTGATGCTTTTCAGATACTCCTGATATTGCTTGGGTGACATGTCCATGATTTCCACGGCCTTTCAATGTTTTGGGGATAGTTTGTCCCGCCGGTGGAAAATCATGCATTGATAAAAATTGTCGTTTGGCGTATAATAAATAATTGAAAAGTTTTTGCGCCTGCGAAGGCGCAAGTAAAAAGGCCCCCTCTGTGAGGGGGGAGCGATCCGAGCGCTGCCGGTGGCAGATAAAGCGAGGTGAGCGAGTGGCAGCGGTCAAAATTTTTGCGGCCTAAACGCCGCAACAAAATTTTGGGCACCGCAACAGGAACTGTCGAGCGCAAGCGAGACTGGGGGAGAGAACAAAAGACTTAAATTCTCTCCCTCCGGCGCTTCGCGCCACCTCCCTCACAGAGGGAGGCAATAATACGGATTTCCACGCCAATGACATGTATACCGCAGGCGCGGAATATCCTACCCCCCACACCGAGGTACATCACCATGAGCTTACCCGACAACTACTATCTCTTTGGCCGCAAGCCGCTGCAATACGCCGTCATCGACCCGGTCTCCTGTACCGGGTGCGGATGGTGCGCCATGTTCTGCCCTGTGGAGTGCATGTTCCAGCGGCCGGACGGCTTTTACGATCTGGACGTGGAGCGGTGCATCGGCTGCCGCTCCTGCAAGGTCAACTGCTTTTACGATGCCATCACCATGATCCAACGAACGCGGAAGGAGGACAACTGACATCATGGAGCAAACACTGGGTCTGTATCTGCACATCCCCTTCTGCAAAAGCAAGTGCGCCTACTGCGATTTCTACTCCCTGCCCCACAGCGAGGAGAAAATGGACGCCTACGCCGCCGCGCTGCTGCGCCATCTGGAGGAGGTGGCGCCCCGCTGTACCGCTCACACGGTGGACACGGTGTATTTCGGCGGCGGCACCCCCAGCTATCTGGGGGAGAAGCGGCTGACGCACCTGCTGAAAGCCGTGAAAAAGCGGTTCCATGTGGCCTCCGACGCGGAGATCACACTGGAGGCCAACCCCGACAGCGCCGGCGACTGGAAGGCCCTGCGCACGCTGCGGAAGGCGGGGTTCAACCGCATTTCGCTGGGCGTTCAGGCGGCGGACGACGACCTGCTGCGCCGCATCGGGCGGGTACATACGTGGGAGCAGGCGCTGTCGGCAGCGGCGGCGGCGCGGATGGCGGGGTTTGACAACCTGAGTCTTGACCTGATCTACGGCCTGCCGGGTCAGACGCTGGAAGCATGGCAGGACACGCTGCGCTCCGCCGCGGCGCTGGAGCCCCAGCACCTCAGCTGCTACGGGCTGAAGGTGGAGCCGGGCACCCCCCTGTGGCAGCAGCGCGACAGCGCCGATCTGCCGGACGACGACACACAGGCGGATATGTATCTGTGGACGGTGGACTATCTGCAAAAGAAGGGCTATGAGCAATACGAAATTTCCAACTTCGCCCAGCCGGGGTACGAGAGCCGCCACAACCTGAAATACTGGACACTGGGCGAGTACGCGGGGTTCGGCCCCGGCGCCCACTCCGATATGGGCGGCGTGCGCTTCGCCTATGAGCGGGATCTGGACAGCTACATCGCCGGAGAGCTGCGGCTGTCGGAGATGGAGGAGATCCCGCCCTTGGACAGGGATTTGGAGTACATCATGCTGTCGCTGCGCACCACGCAGGGCATCGACAGCAAGTATTTCGAGCGGCAGTTCCGCCAGAAGTTCCAGCCCATGGAGGACTTGCTGGTGCAGTACGAGGCCCACGGCTTCGCCGCACGGACGGAAAAGGGCTGGCGGCTGACGCCGCGGGGGTTCTTCGTGTCCAACGCCATCATCATTTCCTTGCAGGAGGCGGTGGGCCGGGAGCGCCAGCGGAAGCTATGCCGCGCCGCCGAGGGTGATTTCACGGTGGAGGTGTGACGGGGTACGGCCCATACGGGTCGGCTTTCAGTCTGTCGAAAAGCTTCGCAGAATTCGCCGCCCGCATGGCGGCGAACAAGTCGAATCATTTTTTGTCGCGACATGTGCGTGGCAAAAAATACTTTGCGCGGAGAGAGTGCTTTTTCGCCCATAAATGGGCGAAAAAGCGCGGGTCGAAGCGAATCTTATTTTGCCAAAAAAGGCTAGCCTTTTTTGGCAAGTTAAAACAGGAAACGCCAGCCCGATGGGCTGGCGTTTCCTGTTGTGTGTTTTGTTAGGAGAGAGAGAAAAATCACATAAGGATTGGCTTCCTTTTGGATGAGTCTATACTACCCTATATTTTTTTCGGAATCTTGAATTGGTTATGAACTTTCTATGAATATTGGAAACGATTTGTGAACGGATCGGCTTTTTACCGAATGATCCGGCGTTAGGCCGCCTGACACAAGAAAACACACGCCATAAAAGGTGGATTTTGCGCGGGATCCTGCGTTGCGTCGCCTTGCCAGACATAGAGTATGCCTGCGGCGGCGCGTCTTGGCTCTGCGCAAAATCCGCTCTTTTCTGGTGCGAAGCAGTTTTGCCAAAGCAAGTTCGAGATAAAATCGGCTGCAAAAATCTCCGCATACTGACGTATGTGGAGATTTTTTCGGGTGATTTTAGCCGGACAGGCACAGGCAAAACCGTATGTTTTCTTATGTCAGTCGGCCTTTATCTGAACTTTTTGCTTTCGGCCACTGCCAGCTGGTCGCAGCGGTTGTTCTTCTCGTTTTCCGCGTGGCCCTTCACCCAGTGAAGGCGCACGTCGTGGCGGGCCAGAAGCGGCAGCAGCTGCTGCCAGAGGTCGACATTCAGCACCGGCTTTTTGTCGGCCTTGATCCAGCCCTTTTTCTGCCAGCCGTACAGCCAGCCCTTTTCGATGGCGTCCACCACGTATTTGGAGTCGCTGTACAGCTCCACGATGCAGGGCTCCTTGAGGATCGCCAGCGCCGTCAGCACGGCGGTCAGCTCCATGCGGTTGTTGGTGGTCTGGGCCTCGCCGCCGGACAGCTCCTTCTGGTGGCCCTGCCACTCCAGGATCGCACCCCAGCCGCCCGGGCCGGGGTTGCCGCTGCACGCGCCGTCGGTGTAGATGGTGATGGTTTTCATAACTGCTCCTTGTGGTGAGTTTTCAAGGCTCCCTTGTGGAAAGGGGAGTTTCGTCCCCGCGGGGACGAGGTACTTTTGGCCGTTGTCCCAAAAGTACCCAAAAGGACAACCAGAAACCCAGGTTTCTGGACTTCCTGCACGCTGTTCCCTTTGCAAATTTGATACCGCATACCACGTGTTTGCGGAAAATACTTCATTTCGCTGCGTATGACGCATCGACTTTCTTCTTGCGCCGCTGCCGCTCTCGTTATCAACGGTAGAACCAGCAACGTTGTTCGGTGTAGGTATCAGCGGCAGCGGCACAGGAGCAGAGACGGTCCTTTTAACGAAACGAAAAAGGGAATTTTGTGTGAACGTGTGGCAGAGATTTATAGTTTTACACAATGTGTAGCGCGCAGGAAGTTTTGAAACCTTTGGTTTCAAACAGCGTTTTTGGGTACTTTTGCCGTCGGGACGTTAAGAAAATATGCCAGTGGCATATTTTTAGTCTCCGATCTCGGCGGCTATGCCGCCGTAGCAGCCGCTGTGTTTACACAGCGTGATCGGGCAAAAGTACCTCGCGCTCGGAAGCGCGAAACACTCCTTTACACAAGGGAGGCTTTTATTCCACTCCGATGACTGCCACCGTATCGTCCTCCACCCGGAAGGTGACGTTATGGCCCGCGTAGGTCAGGCCGTACAGGCGCTGGGGGTCGTTCTGATACCGGGGACGGGGATCGTTGGCCAGCACCGCCAGCAGGCCGGGACGGTCGGTCTCCGGCAGCCGTTCCAGCAGAGCGGGCGGGCAGTCCACCGACAGGGCCGCGGCGGAAAGACCGTCGGTAAAGCCGCCCTTGGCCTCCGGCTTCGCGTCGCAGTAGGGGAGATAGGGCTTGATATCCAGAATCGGCGTGCCGTCCACCAGATCGGCGCCCCGGACATGGAGCACCGGGCCATCGGGGGTGTCCCACTCCACGCCAGACAGCTCCACGCAGCTGAGACCGATGGGGTTGGGCCGGAAGGGAGAGCGGGTGGCGAACACGCCCATGCGCTGGTTGCCGCCCAGACGGGGCGGACGCACGGTGGGCGACCAGCCGTCACGGGCGGAACGGTCGAACACCCACACCAGCCACAGGTGGGAAAAGCCCTCCAGACCCCGCAGGGCGTCGGGATTGCGGTACTCCGGTGCAAAGACGATCCGCCCCGCCGTAGGGGCAAGACCGCTCTGGCGGGGGACGCCGAATTTCTCGGCGAAAGGGGTATGGATATGGGCAATGAGGGAGAGGGTGAGGGTGTCCATGGGCGGCTCCTTTTTGTGGTAGGCTGTACAAAATACTTTCTTGTGATGTCATTCCGAGACAGTGACCAATGTCACTGTCGTGGAAATCCGTACCCCATTTTACACACAGGAAGGAGATGGATTGCCACGCCAGTGTGCGCACTGGCTCGCAATGACAGAGTGGGGCTCGATGGTCGTTCGTTTACTGTGCGGCGGGGCGTCGGGGACGCCGCCCCCTACGAATGTTCTGTCGGTAGTCGGCCGTAGGGGCCGGCGTTCTCGACGGCCTATTTGTTAAACGCAGGGCGGGGTAGAACCCCGCCCCTACGCAAGAAAATGCCCTTAAAAACAAGATGGATGCTACGGCAGCATAGCTGCCGAGATCGACACTAAAAATATGCCACCGGCATATTTTCTTAACGTGTCGACCCCTACGCTTGCTTATTCTTCCTCGTCCTTGTCGGTCAGGGCCATGGCGATCACCTGATCGCCCTCCTCCTTGAAGCGCATGACGATGACGCCCTGGGTGGCACGGCCGGCGCTGCGGATATTCTCCACCGCCGTGCGCAGCATGATGCCGCTCTGGGTGACAAGCAGCAGATCCTCGCTGCCATCCACCACCTTCATGCCTACCACGCCGCCGGTCTTATCGGTGACCATATAATTCTTGATGCCGATGCCGCCGCGGTTGGTGATGCGGTATTCCTCCACCGGCGTCTGCTTGCCGAAGCCATGCGCCGTGATGGACAGCACCTGACAGCCCGCCACGGCGCAGGCCGCGCCGATGACCCGGTCGCCCTCACGCAGGCGGATGCCCCGGACGCCCACGGCGTCGCGGCCCATGGAGCGGACGTCGTTTTCATCGAAGCAGACGGCCATGCCGTCATAGGTGGCGATGAGGATATTGCTCCGGCCGTCGGTTTGCAGCACGGACACCAGACGGTCGCCCTCGTCCAGACGGAGGGCGCGGATGCCGTTCTGCCGCAGGTTGCGGAAGGCGGACACCGCCACACGCTTGACGGTGCCGTTCTCCGTCACCATGGTCAGCTGAAGGCTGTTTTCGTCCGTCTCCTCGTTGGGCCGGTAGTGGATCATGGCCTGTACCCGCTCGTCGGTCTCGATCTGCAAAATGTTCACCAGCGCGGTGCCCTTGGCGGCCTTGCCGGATTCGGGGATCTGATAGCCCTTCTTCCGGTAGACCTTGCCGGTATCGGTGAAGAACAGAATGAAATCATGGGTGGAGGCGGTGAACACGTCGCAGACGTAGTCCTCGTCACGGGTGGTGATGCCCTTCTTGCCCATGCCGCCCTTGGACTGGGCGGCGTACTCGCTGGCGGGGGTGCGCTTGATGTAGCCGTTGCGGGTCAGGGTATAGACGCACTGCTCCTCCTCGATCAAGTCCTCAATGTCGATCTCGTCCTCCACGTCCTGAATCTCCGTCTTGCGGTCATCGCCGTACTTGTCGGCGATGGCGGTCAGCTCCTCCTTCAGAATGGACTTCACCAGTCCCTCGTCGGAGAGGATGCGCTGGAAGTAGGCGATGCGCTCCTCCAGCTCCTGATACTCGGCCTGTAATTTTTCCCGGTCGAGGCCCTGCAGGGCCTTCAGGCGCATGTCCAAAATGGCCTGGGCCTGCACATCGTCCAGACCGAAGCGGGTCATCAGGTTTTCCTTGGCGTTGTCGTAGCTGCTGCGGATGATCTGGATGACCTCGTCGATATTGTCCTGCGCGATCAGCAGACCCTCCAGCAAATGGGCGCGCTCCTGCGCTTTCCGCAGGTCGTATCTGGTGCGGCGGACGATGATCTCCTCCTGGAAGGCCAGATACTCGTCGATGATATGCCGCAGGGACAGGATTTTGGGCTGGGACTGATCCTGCACCAGCGCCAGCATATTGATGGCGAAGGTGGTTTGCAGCTGGGTCTGGGCAAACAGGCGGTTCAGCACCACCTGCGGATTGGCGTCGCGCTTCAGCTCGATGACCAGGCGCATGCCGTTGCGGTCGGACTCATCCCGGATGGCGGAGATGCCGTCAATGCGCTTGTCCTCCACCTGATCGGCCATGGCCTTGATGAGCATGCGCTTGTTCACCTGATAGGGCAGCTCCGTCACCACGATGCGGGTGCGGCCGCCGCCGAACTCCTCGAACTCGTGGCGGGCACGGAGCATCAGGCGGCCGCGTCCAGTGGCGTAGGCGGCGCGGATGCCGCTGCGGCCCATGATGATGCCCCTGGTGGGGAAGTCGGGGCCCTTGATATGCTCCATCAGGTCGCTGAGGGTGGCCTCCGGGTTATCCAGCACGCAGATGCACGCGCCGATGACCTCCCGCAGATTGTGGGGCGGGATGTTGGTGGCCATACCCACGGCGATACCGCTGGAGCCGTTCACCAGCAGGTTGGGGAAGCGGGAGGGCAGGACGCGGGGCTCCTTGCGGCTCTCGTCAAAGTTGGGGTCCCAGTTGACGGTGTCCTTCTCGATATCCCGCAGCATTTCGTTGGAGATTTTGCTGAGTCGGGCCTCGGTATAACGGTAGGCAGCAGGGGGGTCGCCATCCACGGAGCCGAAGTTGCCGTGGCCGTCCACCAGCATGTAGCGCATGGAGAAATCCTGCGCCAGACGCACCAGCGCGTCGTACACGGAGGCGTCGCCATGGGGATGGTAGCGGCCCAGCACGTCGCCCACGCAGGTGGCCGACTTTTTGAAGGGCTTGTCGCTGGTGAGGTTATCCTCGTACATGGCGTAGAGGATACGGCGGTGGACGGGCTTCAGGCCGTCCCGCACGTCCGGCAGGGCACGGCCCTTGATGACGGACATGGCGTACTCGATATAGGAGCGCTCCATCTCCGGCACCAGCGGGGAGTTGACGATGTGCTGGTCGGGGAAACGGATCTCTTCAGGATCGTATTGTGGTTTTTTGGACATAGTGTTGTCTCCTTAGTGAAGGATTTGCAGCGTCTTAAAGCCTCCCTCTGTGAGGGAGGTGGCGCGAAGCGCCGGAGGGAGAGAATTTAATATTTTTATTCTCTCCTCCAGTCACCTTCGGTGACAGCCCCCTCTCAGAGGGGGCCTTATTTTTAGTAATCCAGATTCACGGCATACTTGGCGTTTTTCTCGATGAACTCCTTGCGGGGCTCTACCTTCTCGCCCATCAGGACGGTGAAGGTGGCGTCGGCCTGCACCGCGTCGTCCAGCGTGATACGCCGCAGGGTACGGGTGGCAGGATCCATGGTGGTCTCCCACAGCTCGTGGGGGTTCATCTCGCCCAGACCCTTGAAGCGGTTGATATCGATCTTCACGTTGGGGTTGCCGCCCCGCATCTCAGCGGAGATCTGATCCCGTTCCTCCTCGGAATAGGCCACCTTCTGCTGCTTGCCCCGGCTCAGCTTGAACAGGGGCGGAACGGCGGAGTAGACGTAGCCCTGCTCAATCAGCGGCCGCATGAAGCGGAAGAAGAACGTCAGCAGCAGAGTACGGATATGAGCGCCGTCCACATCGGCATCGGCCATAATGATGATTTTATGGTACCGCAGGCGATTGATATCGAACTCCTCGCCGATACCGGTGCCCAGCGCCACGATGACGGGCTGCAATTTATCGTTGCCGTACACCTTGTCGGCGCGGGCCTTTTCCACGTTCAGCATCTTGCCCCACAGGGGGAGGATGGCCTGGAACCGGGAGTCCCGGCCCTGGGTAGCGGAGCCGCCTGCGGAGTCGCCCTCTACGATATACAGCTCGGTAAGCTCGGGGTTATTCTCGTTGCACTCCCGCAGCTTGTCCGGCATGGCGGGGCCGCCCAGCACCGTCTTGCGGCGGATGGATTCGCGGGCCTTGCGGGCCGCTTCACGGGCACGGTTGGCGGTAAGGGCCTTGTCCAGAATGGTGCGGCCTACTGCCGGGTGCTCCTCCAGATACGCCGCCAGCTGATCGGAGACGATGCCGTCCACCAGCGTGCGGATATAGGCGTTGCCCAGCTTGGCCTTGGTCTGACCCTCGAACTGGGCCTCCGTCAGCTTCACGGAGATGACGGCGGTGATGCCCTCGCGGACGTCCTCGCCGGAGACCTTGTCGCCCTCCTTGATCATACCGTACTTCATGCCGTAGGCGTTCAGCACACGGGTCAGCGCCGCCTTGAAGCCGGTCTCGTGCATGCCGCCCTCCGGGGTGTGAATGTCGTTGGCGAAGGATACCAGCGTCTCGTTATAGCCGTCGTTATACTGCATGGCGATCTCGGCGGTGGCGTCGCCTTTCGCGCCGGAGACGTAGATGACCTCCTCATGCAGCGGCGTTTTGTTGCGGTTGATATAGGTGACGAATTCCCGGATACCGCCCTCGTACCGCATGGTTTCCGACTGCTCCCTGCCGGGGCGGGCATCGGTGATAGTGATGCGCAGGCCCGCGTTCAGGAAGGCCTGCTCCCGCATACGGGTGTGCAGCGTCTCATAGTCGTACTCCAGCGTGTCGAACATCTCGCCGTCGGGCTTGAAGGTAACGGTGGTGCCGGTGTGGTCGGTGTCGCCGATCATCTGCATCTCGGAGGTGATGTGGCCGCGGGAGAACTTCATCTCGTAGATGTGGCCGTCCTTGTGAACCTGTACCTCCAGCCATTCGGAAAGGGCGTTGACCACAGACGCGCCGACGCCGTGCAGGCCGCCGGACACCTTGTAGCCGCCGCCGCCGAACTTGCCGCCGGCATGCAGCACGGTGAACACCACCTCCAGCGCAGGGCGGCCCGTCTGCTTCTGAATGTCCACGGGAATGCCGCGGCCATTGTCGGTGACGGTGATGGTGTTGCCGGGGTTGATGGTGACGGTAATGTCGGTGCAGTAGCCGGCCAGCGCTTCGTCGATGGCGTTGTCCACGATCTCGTACACCAGATGGTGCAGACCGCTGGCGCTGGTGGAACCGATATACATGCCGGGCCGCTTGCGCACGGCCTCCAGACCCTCAAGAACCTGGATCTCCGAGGCGTCGTATTCCGTTTCCACGTGGGTGATGTTTTCAAATTCAGACATATTGTATTCTCCTCTGTAAGAAGGGATTTGCGTATGAAGCGGCGTATACCATATCATGTGCAGCGGGGTGAGGGCACCCCGCCCTACGATTGGGTTCGGTAACATTCCGTAGGGCGGCCTGCCCTCAGGCCGCCGCTTATAATTCTATTCCAACTCCTCCCGCCAGCTTTCGGCGCGCTTTTGCAGCGTGGCGGTGTTCAGCTGGGAGAGATAGATGATCTGCTTATGATAGGGGTGGTCGCACAGCAGGAAGGAGCGGGGAATATCATCGCACACGGAGATGACCTGCCCCTCCGCCTCCGCGCCGTCCAGAAAATTCCGGGTGTGCTTGGAATAGGTGGTGTTGTCCAGATCGAATATCCCGATGATCCGCTTTTCCTCCACGGTGACGCTTTGTCCGATGTGCAGGTACGGCATCACAGCACCTCCCCGTTTTTCACGTGAAACACTTTGCCGTTCAGCAGCGTGTCCAGACGGTCGTTTTCACAACAGGTGATGAACACCTGTCCTCCGGCGATGCGGTTGAGGACGTACTCCTGCCGCAGAGGGTCAAGCTCTGAGAGCACATCGTCCAGCAGCATGACGGGGTATTCCCCGAAGGTGTCCTTGTGAATTTCCCGCTCCGCCAGCTTCAGGGCCAGCGCCGCCGTCCGCACCTGCCCCTGTGAGCAGAACTGCCGGGCGCTGTGGCCGTTGACGGACACCTCGATATCGTCCTTGTGGGGGCCGCTGAGACACAGGCGCGACGCGATCTCGGCGGCGTAGTGGCTCTGCTGATGCTCCGCCAGCTGCTGCGCCACCACCGAAGCATCCGCCAGCGGATCGGTGACGGTTTTGACGGTCTTATACTGCAAGGACAGCTCCTCGCGGCCGCCGCTGCATTCGGCGTGAGCCTGGGCGGCGTACTGCCGCAGCTTTTCGCAGAAGGACGCCCGGTAGCGGATCAGCACCGCGCCCACCTGAATGAGCCGGTGGTTGAACTCCGGCAGGGTGTCCAGCAAGCCGGGAAAGTCCTCGCTGTCCCGGAGGATACGGGTCTTGTGCTCGTACAGGCGGCTGTACTCCGCCAGCGCCTCGGCGTACCGGGGCCGCAGCTGGCACAGGGACAGATCCATGAACTTTCGCCTTGCCGCCGCGCCGTCCCGGATGAGAAACAGATCCTCCGGCGCGAAAAACACCGTGTGCAGCACGTCAGAGAGAGCGGCGGCGGTTTTTGCGGCCACGCCGTTAACGGTCATCTTCCGCTTTTTGCCCCGGTTCAGCTCGATACGGGTCACAAAGTCCCGGTCACGTGACAGGATGCGGCCCTCCAGCACCGCGCCGGGCGCGTCGAAGCCGATCAGCTCCCTGTCCGCGTGGGTGCGGGGCGACTTGCCGCAGGAGAGATAGACCACCGCTTCCAGAAGGTTGGTCTTGCCCTGTGCGTTTTCGCCGTAGATCACGTTGCAGTCGGGGTCGAAGGTCAGGCTCTGGCGACGGTAGTTGCGAAAGCCCGACAGGGATAATTCATTGATCCGCATACTGAACGGTCAGCTTCTTGCCGCCGAAGTCCACGGTGTCGCCGGGGCGGAGCTTCTTGCCCCGCTGGGTGCAGACCTCGCCGTTGACAGTGACAGCGCCCTCCTGGATCAGCACCTTGGCCTCGCCGCCGGTGTAGACCAAACCGGAGAGCTTGAGAAGATCCTGTAATTTGATGAATTCTGTGGTGATGGTAATGGTTTCCATAATGTTGTCCTTTTTTGATCGATAAGTAAAAGGAGTATTCCGTGCCTTCGGGCACGGGACACTTTTGGCCTCGGCTCCAAAAGTGTCCAAAAGAGCCGCTTAAGCCTGCGGTTTAAGAATCCGCCCACGCTATACCGTGTTTTTGCTTTGATACCCTATACCTCGCGTTCGCAGAACACGGTTATTATCGTTGCGGTATGACGCATTGACTTTCTTCTTGCGCCGCTGCCGCTCACGTTATCAACGGCAGAACACAAAGCGTTATACGGCGGCGCGATGTGGGGAGCGATCCGAGCGCTGCCTGTGGCAGATACAGCGAGGTGAGCGAGTGGCCGCGGTCAAAATTTCGGCGGCCCAAATGCTGCAACGAAATTTTGGGCACCGCAACAGGACCATCGCGCCCTACGAAGTTCTATCGGCAGTCGGTTGTAGGGCGGGGTGCCCTCACCCCGCCGCATGTGAAACGGACGGGTTCGGTAAACATCCTTACTGCGCCTTCAATCTCACCGGCAGAACCATATACAAAAAGCTGTCGCTGCCGTCGGTGGGGGTGATAACGCAAGGGGAAATATTGGTGTTCAGGGCGAAGCGCACTGTGTCCGCCGGAGCGTACCGCAGCGCCTCCATGAGATAGCGGTTATTGAAGCCGATCTCAAGGCCCGCGCCGTCGCCCTTGGTGGGGCAGATATCCTTGGCCTCGCCGTTGCCGGTGCGGGCGCTGAGATACACCCTGTCAAGGTCGAACACGCAGCGGACGGGGCTTTTCAGCTTCTCGCTGATGACCACCGACACACGGTCAAGGCTTTGCAGCAGGGCACTGTTCTCCACGTCCACCAGAATGGGGTTATTGCGGGGAATGGCGTTCTTGTAATCCAGGAATTCGCCCTCGAGACGGCGGCAGATCAGCTGGGTCTCGCCCACGGAGAACAGCAGGTGGCGCTTGCCGCAGGTAATATTGACCATATCATCGCTGTCGTCGCAGATGTTCTCTACCTCCTTCAGGGCGCTGCCCGGCGCCACGAAGCGGAACGCGCCGCCCTCGATCTTCTCCAGCGGCTCGTGCCGCAGGGCAAGGCGGAAGCCATCCACCGACACCATGGTAAGGCCGCTGTCGTCGATCTCAAACAGGGAGCCAGTATGGACGGGGCGGCTCTCGTTGGTGGAGACGGCGAAGGCCGTCTGGCCGATCATGGCTTTCAGCGTTTTCTGCTGTATGGCGACGCCGTACTGGTCGTCCACCTCCGGCAGCTCGGGGTAATCGTCGGCGGACAGGCCCAGAATGTCAAAGCTGGCGTCGCCGCAGCTGAGGTGCACCATCAGCTTTTCGTCCGCCGAGAATACAATCATATCATCCGGCATACGGCGAATAATGTCGCCAAACAGGCGGGCATTCAGTACGATGTGGCCCTCCTCCCGCACGTCGGCCTCCAGCCGTGTGCGGATACCGGTCTGTGTGTTGTAGCCCGACAGGGTAAGGCCGTCGCCGCTCTCCAGCAGCAGGCCCTCCAGCGCCGGGATGGAGCTTTTCGCGGCAACGGCGCGGCTGGCGGTGGCCGCCGCCGCTTGCAGCAGCGCTTTTTCGCAGGAGAATTTCAGCATAGGTGATCCTTTCCTGTCGTGGCCTTCCAAAAAATCGCAGGCATATTTTTTGGAAACACAACATAAACTAATCTATTTATTTCGTAGTATCAGCAGTAGTAGAAAAAAATGTGGAAAAGTGGGACAAGCCCTGTATTTCCCGGTGTTTTTTCTCCACGGGACATGGTGGGAAAAGGCGAACGGTTTCCACACCTGTCGGGGAAGAAAGGGTTATCCACATATTTTCCATGTGGATTCCACGGGAAATGGGGAAAAATGGTTGGGGCATCACAGTAATGGCTCCCCTGTGTAAGGGGAGCTGTCAGCCGCAAGACTGACTGAGGGGTTGTCTGATGTAGGCTAGACTACCAGTTGGTGGCCACAATAGCTGTCTCTACGACAATCCTTCCGTCAAAAATCAAGATTTTTGACACCTCCCTTTACACAAGGGAGGCTTTAACTTTTTCTCACTGTTTCGCGTTGATGTTGGTGGTGATCTCCTTCACCGTTTCGGCAAAGGCGGGGTCGGAGCGCATCTGGGTCTCCACCTTGTCCAGACTGTGCATGACGGTGCTGTGGTCGCGGTTGCCGAAGGCCTTGCCGATGTCCTTCAGGGACAGGTTGGTCATGCGGCGGATCAGGTACATGGCGATCTGGCGGGCGTTGGTAATGTCGCGGCCCCGGCCCTGCCCCTGCAAGACGTCCGGCTCAATGCCGAAGTACTTTGAGATATAATCGATGATGGACTCCGGCGTGGGGATGTACTCGTTGCTGTTTTTCACCACGTCCTCCAGCGCCTTCATGATGGCTTCTTCGTCCATGACGCCCATCAGGTCGCTGTAGGCCAGGATCTTATTCAGCACGCCCTCGATCTGGCGGACATTGGCGGTGATATTCTCGGCGATCATGCTGGAGATGCGATCCGGCAGATTGATGCCCAGCAGGGCCGCCTTGTTGCGGATGATGGCCAGTCTCGTTTCATAGTCTGGCGGCTCCACGTCCACCATCAGGCCCCACTCGAACCGGGTGCGGAGACGATCCTCCAGCTGGGTCATTTCCTTGGGTGGACGGTCGGAGGTCAGGACGATCTGCTTGCCGGACTCGTACAGCGCGTTGAAGGTATGGAAGAACTCCTCCTGGGTCTGCTGCTTGCCGGCGATGAACTGGATATCGTCCACCAGCAGGAGAGATTCCTTCTGGTACTTGTCCCGGAATTCAGAGGTGGTGCCGCCCCGGATGGCCTCGATCAGTTCATTGGTGAAGTCCACGCCCTTCACCAGCACGATGCTGCTCTCCGGGCGGAGACGCCGGGTCTGCCGGGCGATGGCGTGGAGCAGGTGGGTCTTGCCCAGTCCGCTGTCGCCGTAGATGAACAGGGGGTTGAAGGAACCGGCAGGTTTTTCCGCCACACTGCGGGCGGCGGCGTAGGCCATCTTGTTCTGCGGGCCCACCACGTAGGTCTCAAAGGTGAAGGCCTCGCTGTCGGCCAGCGTGTCGGGGTGGTCGGGCCGCACGCCGTGATAGGCGGCCAGCTGCTCGTCGTCCAGCAGCTTCACCTCCAGATCGGAGGAGAAGATATCCCGCAGCGCCTCCTTGATCTGGGGCACAAAGCGTTTTTCGATGGTACTTTTCTTAAACACGTTGCCGCAGTGCAGCACCAGTGCGGAATCCTCCATGGTCACCACCGCAACCTCGTCAAACCAGGTGTTGATGGTGGTGTCGGAGAGTTGTTTTTTCAGTCGGTCAAGTACTGTTTTCCATACGTCGGACAGTGAATTCATCCCTGCACTCCCTTCCCGTTTCCCGTGGGCCTATTTCTCTAATACTAAGTATAACAGAAAGCTGTGGAAAAGTAAAGTAATACTTATTCTAATAAAACGCGGGAGGGAAAGAGTTTCGTCCCTTCGGGGACGACCTACTTTTGCCAATAGCGGCAAAAGTAGGCAAAAGCGCCAGAAGGAACCTCCGGTTCCTTCACTTCCGGGCGCGCTATATTCTGTGCGGACTTGTGATTGCATACCACACGTTCACGCAAGGTTTTCTTCTGCGTTTGGATAAAAGGATCGTCTCTGCTCCTGCGCCGCTGCCGCTGATGCCTACGCCGAACAGCGCTTTCGGTTCTATCGTCGAGTGTATGAGCGGCAGCGGCGCAAGAAGAAAGTCGATGCGTCATACGTAACGATAACCACCGTGTTCTACAAACGCGTGGTATAAGGCTGCAAATTTGTAAAGGGGTATAGCGCGGGCGGATTCTTAAACCGCAGGTTTAAGTTGTCCTTTTGGGTACTTTTGGGACAACGGCCAAAAGTACCTCGCACCGGAGCGCGAAACACCAAAAAAAGAGCGGACATGTGTCCGCTCTTTTCCTATCAATCTATCAAATTTTACCCCAGCAGGCTTTCCTCGCCGCCGTCTTTGGTGCCATGCTCGGGGATCTTGGAGATCAGCGTCCGGTACAGCCGCCGGAAGAACGCCAGCGTCACGAACAGCGACGCCACCTCCGCCAGAGGGAAACACCACCACACCAGATCGTCGTTGCCGATGCTTTGGCCGTACCGGGCCAGCACGTAGGCGATGGGGATCAGAAATACCAGCTGGCGGATGATGGACACCACCATGGAGTACATGGACTTGCCCAGCGCCTGGAACGAGCCGCCCAGCGCGATGCAGGCGCCGGCGATCCAGAAGCTGAGGGAGATGATCCGCAGGGCGGGGATGCCCACGGTCAGCATGGTATCGGTGGCGTCGAAAATCTTCAGCAGCGTGCCGGGAATGGCCTGAAACAGCGCGATACCCAGCAGCATGATAATGGACGCGTAAATGGCGCTGCGCTTAATGGCCTCTACCATACGGGAGCGGTTCTGTGCGCCGTAGTTATAGGCGATGATGGGCACCACGCCGTTATTCAGGCCGAACACCGGCATGAAGATAAAGGAATTCAGCTTGAAGTAAATGCCGAACGCGGTAGCCGCCGTCTCGTGGGCGGAGTGGTAGGTGATGAGGATCTTGTTCATCAGGAAGGTCATGACGGAGCCGATGGCCATCATAATAACGCTGGGCAAACCGATGGCGTAAATGCTGCCGATCAGCCGCCAGTCGGGCCGGAAGCCTTTGACCCGGAGGGTAATATCGGTGTTCTTCTTCACGTTGAAGTACGCCGCCAGCAGCATACCGCAGATCTGGCCGATGACGGTGGCGATAGCGGCGCCGGCCACGCCCATGTCGAACACGAAAATGAACACCGGGTCCAGGATGATGTTGACGATAGCGCCCAGACCCTGGGTGTACATGCTCAGCAGGGAACGGCCGGTGCCTTGCAGCAGCCGCTCCAGCATGATTTGGCCGAACAGGGCGAAAGAGCAGCCCATGACGATGTGCAGGTATTGCTCGCCCATCACTATGATCTCCTCCACCTGGGTTTGGGAGCGGAGGAACGCCCCGGCGCAGGTCAGGCCCAGCACGCAGCTGACGGCAAAGCCCACGAACGCCAGAAACAGGCCGTTCACCGCCACACGGTCGGCCCGCTGCCGCTCTCCCGCGCCTAACGCACGGCCCAGCAGCGCGTTGACGCCTACCGCCGTGCCTGCCGCCAGCGAGATCATCAAATTCTGGGCGGGGAAGGCCAGCGATACCGCCGTCAGCGATGCCTCGCTGACCCAGCTGACGAATACGCTGTCCACGATGTTGTACAGCGCCTGCACCAGCATGGAGGCGATAATGGGGAGGGACATGTTCCAGATGAGTTTGGAAACGGGCATGACGCCCAGCTTGTTCTCTGCCATGGGAGAGGTTCCTTTCTGTTCCGTGAAATGCTCAGTAAATAATAATGATACTACGGGGAAGGGAGAAATGCAAGATGTGGGGATCATGTATTTTGTTTTCGTAGGGGCGGCCTCGACGGATCGTTTGGTGTATGGTAACGCCATCAATAGAAATTCCGTAGGGGCCGACGACTCTGTCGGCCCTGTCGAAAATGATACGATCGTCGTTAGGGCGGACAGGGTCGTCCGCCCCTACAGATGGGTACGGTAAACCGTGCGCCCAACTTACGAGGGTATTTCCGGCAAACGGTGGGCGGGGTTCTATCGGTGGCATGCGTAGGGCGGCCTGCCCTCAGGCCGCCGCAAAGATAAATGTATCTGTATCCCTCCCTTGTTCCCACCCTTCGACAAAGACACAATATTTAGTTGTTGACAAACGTTGGTGGTTTTCTGTATAATATCAGTTGCGCGTTTGCGCACTTTTCAAGTCGACTGCGGCGGACCTTTCGTCCGCTGTCGAGTACGCGCCGCCATGAATCCATGCGCGGAGGCGATATTTTTAAGATGGAGGTGTCATGCAATGTTCCGTACCTATCAGCCCAAGAAGCGCCAGCGCTCCAAGGTGCACGGCTTCCGTAAGAGAATGGCTACCAGCAATGGCCGCAAGGTTCTCGCCCGCCGCCGCGCCAAGGGCCGTGCCCGCCTGACCCACTGAGGACGGCGGAAAGTGCACCCCAAACAAGCTTAAATAAGCCAGGGACGGTGGAAGGGAAAACTGCCGTCCCTGTTGGTATTTGCATTTTTCGGGATAAACAAGCGGGTCACATGATATGTTGTAGGGGGCGGCGTCCTCGACGCCTCGCTCCCCTTACGAAAACGCTTCGGTAAACCGACGGGCCGTCGAGGACGCCGGCCCCTACGAAGCGTCCCCCGCAAAGGAGAAACCATGAAAGCTGCCGTGACCGTAAAAGAGAATCATGTGTTCCGGCGCATTTACCGAAAGGGACAGTCCAGCGTGCAGCCCGCTGTGGTGGTCTACTGCCAGAAAAACAGGCAGGGCAAGACCCGCCTGGGCGTTACCGTCAGCACCAAGCTGGGGAAGGCCGTGGTGCGCAACCGCGTCCGCCGTCAGCTGCGTGAGATGTACCGCCTGCACCTGCCCATGATGAAAAAGGGCTACGATGTGATCCTGGTGGGCCGGGTAAAGGCTGTTCACACGCCCTACAGCAAGCTGGACAAGCAGTATGGCCGGGCGCTGGAGGCGCTGGGTCTGCTGGAGCCGAAGGCATGAAGCGGGCGCTTCTGAAGGTCATCCGCTTTTACCAGACGGCGGTGTCGCCCCTGTTTCCGCCCCGGTGCCGGTTTATCCCCACCTGCTCCCAGTACGCGCTGGAGGCGGTGGAGAAGTACGGCGCGCTGAAGGGCGGCTGGCTGGCGTTCCGTCGGTTTCTCAAGTGCCATCCGTTCCACAAGGGCGGGTGGTATGACCCCGTGCCATGAAGCAGAATGTTTGAGGTGTTTTCCCACAATTTTCCATATCCGCGACACAAGTAAACGACCTACGGAGGAAAAACAATGTTTGCACAAATCGGATATTATATCTGTGTGCCTTTCGCCTGGCTGACGAGAATGTTCTACAGCCTGACCGGTTCCTACGGCGTGGCGCTGATCCTGTTCACCCTGGTGGTGAAGCTGGTGATCCTGCCCTTCCAGATGAAGAGCAAGAAGAGCATGCTGCGCATGAACCGGATGCAGGGCAAGATCAAGGATATCCAGACCCGCTTCGCCAACAACAAGGAGCGGCAGCAGCAGGAAATGGCCGACCTGTACGCCAAGGAAGGCGTCAACCCCATGTCCGGCTGCCTGTGGTCTTTCCTGCCTTTCCCCATCCTGATCGCCCTGTACTATATCATCCGTACCCCCCTGCGGTTCTTCATGAACCTGTCCAACGAGGTGATCGATGAGATCACCACGCTGGCCACCTCTCTGGGCTATACCGCGCCCGCCAGCAACAACGCCTATGAGCAGATCTATCTGACCGACTTTATCCATGATCACTGGGCGGATTTTGCCGGTAAGTTCGACGGTCTGATCGATCTGGACTACAGCTTCCTGGGTGTGGATCTGGCCAGCCAGCCCTCTCAGGTGATGAGCCAGTTCCCCGGCGGCGGATGGCCGGTGTGGGGATTGCTGATCATGCCCTTTATTGCCGCCGCCTTGCAGCTGGTGATGAGCATGGTCTCCATGAAGGCCAGCTCCAACACCATGAACAGCCAGAGCAAGATGATGATGTACCTGTTCCCCCTGATGACGGTGTGGATGGGCTTCATGTTCCCCGCCGCTCTGTGCGTGTACTGGATCGCCAACGCCGCCTTCTCCGCCATTCAGGAGATGATCCTCAACAAGTACTTTGGCAAGAAGCTGGAGGAAGAGGAGACCGATAAGGAGCGGGAGAAGCGGGAAAAGCGCGCCGCCAAGATGCAGGCCGCTCGCGAGAATTACAACAAGCAGCTGGAGCAGGCCAACGCCGCCAAAAAGCCCCAGCAGGGCAGCAAGAAAAAGTCCCAGCCCAAGGAAGAGCATAAGGAAAAGCGCGCCGCCACCACCGAGGCGGGCCGTGTGGGCAACCGTCCCTACGCTCGCGGCCGCGCGTACAGCGAGAAGCATTACGACGAATAAGGAGTTTTGTCTATGAGTTATATCGATGTAACAGGCAAGACCGAGGAGGAGGCCATCAGCAAGGCCCTTGCCCAGTTGGGCATGGATCGTGACGATGTGTCCGTGGAGATCCTGGAGCGTGCCAAGAGCGGCTTTCTGGGTATGGGCGCCAAGCCTGCCCGCGTCCGCGTGACCTACGGCCCCGACGATGCTCCCATGGAGGAGGTCGCCGTGCCCGTCAAGCCTGTTGTGGAAAAGGTCGAGAAGAAGGAAGAGCCGAAGCCCCGGCCCCAGAAGCCCCAGCAGTCCAAGCCTCAGCAGCCCCGTCCCACCAAGCCCCGCCGTGAGGAAAAGCCTGCCGAGGCCGCTGCGGAAGCCCCTGCCGCTCCCGCTGTGGAGCTGCCGGAGTGCCACGATGACAATGCCCAGCGTATCACCGTGTTCCTGACCGGTCTGCTGGAGCATATGGAAAGCCCCGCCGCCGTGAAGGTGTACGAGGAGGAGAAGGGCCGGTACAAGGCCATTCTGGAGGGTCAGAAGCTGGGCGCGCTGATCGGCCGCCGCGGTGAGACGCTGGACGCCATCCAGCAGCTGACCAACTACGCCGTCAACAGCGGCAGCGAGAAGCGAATCCGCGTCCATGTGGACGCCGAGAACTATCGCGCCCGCCGGGAAGCCAGTCTGGAGAGCCTGGCCATGAAGGTGGCCGCCAAGGTGAAGAAGTATCGCCGCAGCGTCACGCTGGAGGCCATGAACGCCTACGAGCGCCATGTGATCCACGCCGCCCTGCAGGACGTGAAGGGCGTCACCACCTATTCGGTGGGCACCGAGCCCAACCGCCGCGTGGTGGTGGCCTACGACCGCAGCGAGAACAACTGAAGCAAAAAAGAACACCTTGAGGTAGCTGTCCATAAAACAGGTTTTGAGAAACAAATACTATGGCAGTTGCCGGACAAGGGTTGCTGACAAAAGGGGTATGTGTCATTAAGGCACATGCCCCTTTGATTATGCAGTTGCCTTTGTTGATGGTAGATGGATAGGATGGATTTTGTACGATTTAAGGTCGATAATCCAGAATTAGCTTACCTGTGAGCAACGCAAAAATTAGGGGCAACGATGCGTCCATGCCCTTGCACAAGTACAGCTCATAGGTCAGTCAAATGCCGATTTCCAACCCGTTTCATAAGGGTACTTCTGCGATGTCATCTTTCAGAAAAGTAGTCAAAAATCCCTCACTTAAACCAATCCTTGTGAGGATAGGAAAGAAGTTTGCTGAAACGATAATTTTGTCCATTGTTCCGCGCTTCTGCAATCCGTGTACTGCGCTCACCGTTCCGTTCGCTATTGCATGGTTACAATTAGTTGTTCACCATCCAATGAACAGCGGAATCCCTTTTCGTAAGCAGCACATCATTTACAGAGATAAAACCCTCTGAATATTTGAAAGCTGTTTTTGCTTGTCCGGCCAAGTAAGTAGGATAGACAAGTACAAAGAAACATGCTATAATTTCCATAAAAGCTCTAAAAGACCACGTTAACATGTCAGGTCGCTGTCTGGCGGCACTTATTAACGGAGGTTTGGGTTATGAAAAACAAGCAAATGAAAAAGGCCACAGTCGATGCAATCAATGTGATGATCAGTCACGCGGACAAGGGTCCTTCCGGATTTTGGGCGGAGGATCACGAAGGCTGCGGCAATCCGGCGGGCTTTCCGGAATTTGAGGAGGGCTTGAAGCGAGGAAGGCTCGTCCAGAAAGAACATTATTTTTGCCCATGGAATACCGCCATTATGTACGGCGATGGGCATGGCAACATAAACACGGGGTGTTACCATAGCTGTTCTATTAGCAAGGCAAGGTATCTGACCACTGAGGAACTTAAAGAAGCTCTTGCCCGCTTCAAAACGCGCATGGAAAATGGAGATTACGATTGCGTTGACCATTTATCGCCGTTGCTGACAAAAGCCGAAAGCAGACACATAGAGGATCGCATCCTTGCGGAGCAGCATGAGTGCGAACGCTGCGAAAGGCAAAAGCGGCAGGAGCGGCTCAAAAAAGCCGCTGCTCTGATTGCCAAGTATCCAGATGAAGAATCGTTTTTGGCAATCTACTATGGAGAAGATACATGCGTAGATGAAGAAGACGGCCTCGTATTTTTCAATCCGGATTCTCGTAAGGATGTCGTTGGCGCAGAAAAGATGTCCTATGATGAATATCTGGATGTCCAGCTTGCTTCTTTAGGGCACGCTTATCGTTCCGGATTTGCAAACGGCATATTTAATTATCTGCTTGAATTCAAAGGACAGATTGAGAAAGTCAATCCAAAACATATTTGCTTCAAGCGGATCTTCATCAGCGGGATGTATTCGGATGGAATGATGTTTGATGATAAAGAGGATCACGTCTGGATGGACAAATCCGGCTTTGAAGAGTACAACGCTGGTGACAGTGTTTCGTTTGGTGCCGAGGTCTATCGCTATGTAAAAACCGGAAATGGAAAACTGATTGATTACGGACTGCGTAACCCGACAGGCATCCAAAAGATCGAAGCCTACGAGCTTCCCAGCGATGATGAACTGATTATGCAGGAAGTTGAACAGCTTATCTGCGAGACTTGCTTTCTAAGCGAGCAGTGCAATCGCAATTACTGCACAATGTATCCAAAGAAAAAGCGTTTGCTCAAACAAGGAATGTTCCGTGCAATAAAGGCACAGACAGATAAGGAGACGCAGAAATGAAACGATTCTTTCTTGTGTGGGGACTTGTAATTGCATTGTTGCTGAGTGGGTGCGGATCGTCGACATCCCGTGTTGAAACACTGAAAAGCTGGTCTTTCCAGTATAACGAGGGGACAAGTGATTACAGCCTTTTCTTTGGCTTGGCTGATAAAAATGATAAGTCCCTGTCAGCCGATGTCGATGTGGATATTCGAATCGTAAATGATGCGGATGAAGAGGTCTATACTGGTACAAAGTCCGTTTCTCCTGATGATTTCAGTTATTATTCCAGCCAAGCTGCCGGAGAGCAGTATCTTGCCAATGTGAGAATCCCTGCCGCTGAGATCAAAGCCGGAACGTCCGCAAGCGGGAAGGTTTATTTCACCGTGTACAAGGAAAACGCAGTTCAGTTTGACGAAGTAAACTGCGATGCTCTGTATTGCCTGCCTATTGAAGATGTTCAAGTGACGTTTGATTCATTTCCGCTGGATCTGAAGGTGAAGGACTTCATGGGGAGTACGGCATCCGTGATCCAAATTCAAGGAGCCGAATTTACGTTTGACAAAGACTATTCTCCGCAGCTGACCATTACAATTACCGGAGAAAAGAAGAGCGGGAACAGTGATTCCGGGTATGATATGATTAGTTATAAGCTGTATGACAGTGCGGGTTATTTGGTAGACTCCGGCAATATATACCTATCTTCTCTGAGCGGCGGAGATAAATTCAAGGATGACTCTGTTGTGATCTATGACATTACTCCCGGCGAATCCTACACATTCCAGTTATCAGAGTATAGCTGGTGAGCTTTCGTAATTTTTCACGAACATAAGGGCTTGGGACTATCCCAAAAATGAAAACAGGGCGTTTCGGCAGCCAGCCGGAACGCCCTGTTTTCTCGGTGTGGGTACTCACCGGATTTGCTTGCTGCTCTGCAAGGAAATCCCGGTCAACCCACGCTGTTTTTCGCAAGTGTAGCTACACTTGCTGTGCTTGCTCTTCCTCCAATAATCGCATTGACTCGAACGTTTGTTCTTGTTATAATTAGGATGAGAGATTAAAAAAGTCTTGGAACGTAGCTGATTTTCATTGGAAAATGGCGGCATCGCCGCCTTGATTACCGGCTTGCACAGGCGAACGAGCCTGTCAAGGACACGCAGTGAGGCGAAGCCGATTTCTTGACAGGCTCGGACGGCTGTGCGACCCGGCGAACTGCCCGTAATTCTCCTATGAATCCCGGTACATTGCCCAGTGGAATCCCGGAAATTGTCGTGATATACTGAATAACAATAGGTCATATCACGCACTTTGCTCCGGGAGATTCATGCGGCACTGCTCGGAAATCTGAATGAAAAGGAAGGTGCAAATGGATAACAAGAAACGTAACGTCCAAGTGGAATCGGACGGCAGTCGCAGTGCCCTCGTTCCTCTCTGGCGGGAGTTGCCGCAGATCACGGTACGCCTGAAAGAAGGAAACACCATCTACCGCTTTACTGCCAGCTTTGACGGAAAGCACACCCTTCCCGAAAAGGCGGTGAAGCTGATCGACTCCGAAGGGAGTGTGTGATCGTGACCAACAGCAACCTTGTCGTGGCAGACTGTCCTCTGGTGATGGAGGAATCTACTATGAAGCAGTCTGAAAAAATTACCGCGCTGTATTGCCGCCTGTCCCGTGACGATGAATCACAGGGCGACAGTAACAGCATTGTGAATCAAAAAGCCTATCTCGGCCGATATGCAAAGGAACACAGCTTCCGCAATACGGAGTTCTTCGTGGATGACGGTTACACGGGTGCGAACTTTCAAAGACCGGATTGGCAGCGCATGATGGCGCTGGTGGAAGACGGAAAGATCGGTACGATCATCACGAAGGACATGAGCCGCATCGGTCGAAATTATCTGGAAGTGGGGATGTATACCGAGATCACATTCCCACAGAATAACGTGCGGTTCATTGCCGTCAATAGTGGTGTGGACAGTGCCAACCAGCAAGACAATGAGTTCGTCCCGTTCGTCAATATTATCAACGAATACTACGTTCGGGACGGCAGCAAGAAGGTGCGTACCTCACTCCGGCTCAAGGGAGAATCCGGCGAACACCTGACGACAATTCCGCCGTATGGCTACGTCAAAGGCCCGGATAATTCAGAGCATTGGCTCGTCGATCCGGAAGCGGCACAGGTGGTCAAGCGCATCTTTTCCCTCTGCATGGACGGGAACGGTCCGACGCAGATTGCCCGGATGCTGAAAGAGGATCATGTGTTGACGCCTACCGTTTATCAGGACAGGCAAAAACGAAAAGTCCGCTGCGCTTTGCCGGAGAATCCATACAACTGGAATGGCAGTACCGTTGCCGCAATTCTGGAACGGATGGAGTATTGCGGGCATACCGTGAACTTCAAAACGCACCGGCAGTCCTACAAAATCAAGAAGACCATCGAGAATCCACCGGAGCAATGGAAGATATTCCGCAACACCCACGAAGCCATTGTGGATGAGGACACCTTTCAGCGGGTACAGGAGCTTCGCCGCAACAAACGCAGACCGGCAAGAACGGGCAAGAGCAACCTCTTTTCCGGCGTTGCCTACTGTGCCGATTGCGGAGAAAAAATGTACTACTGCACCTCGCGGAACTTTGAAGAACGACAGGATCATTTCGTCTGCTCTACCTCTCGCAAGAAGGGAAAAGACGTGTGCGGAACGCATTTCATCCGTGCGGTTGTTCTGGAAAAGGGCGTGCTGAAATTTCTGCAAATCCTGCTTTGGTATATCTCCGATTGCGAGGATCTGTTCCGCGATAAGCTGGGTGCAAAGCGTAAGGAGGACTTCAAGAAAGAACTCGCCGCAAAGCGCAGACAGCTCACGCAAGCACAGCGCAGGATGGAAGAGCTTGACCGTCTGTTCAAACGGCTCTATGAGGACAATATCTCCGGCAAAATCAATGATAGCCGATTTGAAAAGCTGTCCGCCGACTATGAAAATGAGCAAACAGAGCTGACGGAGAAAATGCAGCTTTTGGAACAGGAGATTGCCCAGCAGGAGGAAGAAGCCGACAGCATTGAGCAGTTCATCCTCCGGGCGAAGAAATATCCCAACTTGCAGGAACTGACGCCCGCTGTGCTGCATGATCTTGTGAACAGGGTCTATGTTTCCGCGCCGGATAAGAGCAGCGGGCAGCGAGTGCAGGATGTGCATATCAGCCTTGCCTGCATTGGTTTCCTGCCAGAGAGCATCATTGCCGAAATGCTCACTCACGCATCAAAAAGCAGAACAGCGTGACTTCCGCCACGCTGTTCTCTCTAAAGCTATAAACCTGTCTTATGCGCTGCTACCCTGGGGCTTTCTTTTTTTATGAACGGTCATACCGTGCGATCATGTCGTTGGTGCGGCCGCGATCCGGCTCGTATTTGTTGCAGGGCTTCTCGGTGGCGGTGACGCTGTAACCGTTGCGGGAGCACTTGAAGCGGGTCACGTAGCAGGACGTGTAGCTGTCGCCCAGCTCGCAGTAGCGGCAGGAGCCGCAGAGACCGTAGTAGGTTTTGGCGGACATAACGTGTTACCTCAATTCTTCTGATTTGGAATAGTTTTGTCGATGGAGAGGGAGACGTTGGGAATGGATCTGGCGGCTTCTGCAACGGCGTCAAACACATAGGGACTGCGGAATTTTTTATTTTTTGAACTATCAATTCCGAGTGTGCCAATGTGTGATGGAATAGAGACGCTTACACTGGTGCTGGATGCAACGAGAGAATCATCTTCCACATCAGAAAAACGGCTCAAGAGAAATGAACCGTCAGCACGGTCTTGTGGGAAGTAAGGAGAGAGAGCTGCACCTATACGGTGACATTCTTCTACCATCTTTTTTTCCCATTCGTGCATGGCAACGGAGTCACCGCGCTTGATGGCCGCGTCTTGGGCTTGATGCATAGCGGCTAATGCGTTCTTTGCTGAAAAGCATATATTTGCGATCTCGGGGTCTTGGAGGGTGATTTTTTGCTGAATTAATTCGTTTCCGGCGGAATAAGCTCTGCGGATAGAAAGTGTGCAAGAAATTTTGTCGGCCTTAATGGCGGATGCTGCTTTTATCAATCCGAGTATTGATTTGGTTGCTTCGCTGAATTTTGCCACATTCCGAAGTTCTTGGTCGTTGCTTTTAGAAGTTTTTATTTCGGACACAAATGACACGATGACTACAACAATGAATGCAATAATAATCAGTTCAATCAAGTGTACCACCTCCTGAATATTACAGCGGGGCTTGTCCAAGTGGACACGTTTGACTGCTGCGGCGTGTTTTCATGCTATTTACCTCCTATATATTATTTTCACCCGGGTTTCCCGGAGGGGCGGTGACCCCTCCGGGGACGGGCGAAAAACAAAAACGCTGTGCAGGGCATAGCCTACACAGCGTAGAAGAGATGATCTTCCTGATGCAACACAAGCACGTGGGAAAAACGACAAAACCGCCCCTTGCGTTAAGGGGCAAAATGTCGTATAATATCCCATGCGGTGCGACCGTAAGGTCATTGTGTAGGTGGGGCTAACACCTGCTCAGGTATGTGGGTGCGCCAACACCCACATACCGCCGCATTTTTGTTTTTCAACCAAATTATAGCAAGTCTCATGACACTTTGCAAGGACTTTTGCGGAAAATGTCAAAATTTCACGTTGTCCCGCCATACGCGGTGGAGCAGCGAACCATGCATAGAATCGTAAAAACAAAGGAGTCGGTAAGTCCGACTCCTTTGTTTTTCGCGTATCAACAAATCCTTACTGCTCCGCGCCGCCGTTATTCGCGGCCGCTCCGGTATTCTGGACGGGCTTGCCGCAATAGGGGCAGAACTTGGTGTAGGCAGGCAGCTCCTTTCCGCAGTCGCTGCACTTCACGGTCTGGGACAGCTTACTGCCGCAGGTGGGGCAGAAAACGGCGTTGCGGTCACTGCACACAGCGCCGCAGGAGGGGCACTTGCGTGCCTGCGCGGCGGCAGGCTTGACCGCAGCGGCTGCCGCTGCCTTTCCGGCCTCGCTGACCGTTGTGCCGGCGCTCTGCAGCTTTTGATCCGCAGAGGCAAACGCCGCGTCAGGCGCCTTTTTCAGCAGCAGGATACCCAGCACCGCCAGGATCAGATTGATGATGGGCGCGCCCTTCAGGAAGAAAACGGAGGTGATCCAGCCGTCGCTCTCGGAGCTGACGATGGCGTTTCCGATGACCACAACCAGGATCACCAGAACGGACAGCACAGCGGGGATCACAAAGCCCGCCATTTTCACCGGCGTATCCTTCTTCTTGTAAGCCTGATAGAGACTGCGGCCGGTCAAGACAACAGCAACAAGGGACAGCACCAGCAAAATGTAGATGATGATGGAGATCAGCGTATACAGGAAATTAGAATCGCTGCCGGCATAATTTGCCAGCGTGCTCATCAGCTTTCCCACGCGCCACAGGGACGCGCTGCCGCTGGCCAGATATACATCCATCCCAAGCCATGCGGGGAACAGCAGGTCGATCGCAATGATCAGTTCAAAAATCGCCGCAGCAAGCAGCTTTGTGGTGGAATGCGTTTGTTTCATAATGTCTCCTCTCTTCACGCAAAATTTTCACTTCGCCGTTTCTTGTAAAATTATAGCAATCTTTATCACGATTTGCAAGGAATTTCGCAAAAATATTGACGTTCAACCGAAATGAGAAAAGGCGCTCTCCTTGAAGAGCGCCCTCTCCCATAATACAGTAAGAAGAGGATCACATGGTTTCGCCGTTCTGTTTGCCGTGCAGCTTCTTCTGCAGCCAATCCTTGCCGTCCACATAGCGGGACACGATGAAGGACACCACATAGTCGCCGGCGGCATTGACCATGGTGGCAGGGGGATCCACCAGATTGCCGATGGCCAGTGCGATGGGATAGGCGATAGCCAGCTGGTCGGGGAAGAAGATGGTGCAGACCACCAGCTCACCGGTGCCGCCGCCGCCGGGGATGCCGCTCATGGCAACGGAGGAGAACACCGCCACAATGATAGCCAGAATGGCCTTATCGGTGGAGAAGTCCATGCCGAACACGCTGAACAGGAAGGCCACCTTGATAATGGCGGACATGGCGGAGCCGTCCATATGCATGGTAGCGCCCATGGGCAGTACGATATCGGTCACGTCCTTGCTGATGCCGGTCTCCTCCGCTACCTCCATGTTGGTGGGGATGGTGGCCACGCTGGAGCAGGTGCCGAAGGACACCGCCGCCGGACGGAACAGCTTGGAGAACATGATCTTCGCGCCGCCCTTGCCGCCGCCGAAGCGGGCATAAATGGGGAAGAAGATGAACATATAGGCAAAGCTCATGACGTAATAGATCACCAGCGTGCGGCTGTAGTCGCGGATCAGCTCGGGGCCGTAGGTGGCCACCAGATTGGCAAAGAAGCCGAAGAAGCCGATGGGCGCGTAGTAGGTGATGAGCTTCACGGTCTTCATGATGCAGTTGGTGATATCCTCCAGGAACTGGGCTGTCTTGGTCTCCGGACCGCCGTTCATCTGCACGCCAAAGCCGAACAGGACGGCCGCCACGATCAGGGGCAGGATAGCCCGGCGGCTCAGCAGCTCGGTAAAGTCAGGCTTGGTAAAGAAGTTGACGATCATATCGCCGAAGCCCAGCGCCTCGCCGACTTCGCCCTCCACGATGGTATAGCTGCCGTCCACCAGCGGGAAGATGCGGCAGACAATGTACATCAGCACGCCGGCAATGGCGGCGGTGACAAGGAAGGTGGCGACGGTCACGCCCATGATCTTACCGGCCCGCTTGACGCTCTTCATATTGGCAATGGCGGAGCTGATGGAGCAGAACACCATGGGCACCACCACGCAGAACATCATGTTGATAAACACGGTGCCCAGGAATTCGATTTTCTTACCGAAGGATGGCGCAAAAGCGCCCACAAGGCAGCCGGCAATAATGCCGGTCAGCATACACAGGATAAACCAGTAGTTTTTCAGAAATTTCTTCATGTCGATCCTCCTCGATCTCTCACACGATGGTTACTGCTACCATTATATAAGCATTTTTTCAAATGTAAATCGGAAATATTGCCTTTACATATTGCAAATCTTGCTATCTCTCGGAGGGCGAACGATCAAACTGCTTCTTATAGGCTCGTGAAAAGGTGGAGTACTCCTGATAGCCGCACCGCAGCGCCGCCTCACCGGAGGGTATGCCCTGCTCCAGAAGCTGCTGGGCCAGCAGCAGCCGCTTTTCCGTCACGTAGCCGTGGATGGTGTAGCCCGTTTCGTCCCGGAACCGCCGCATCATGTGGTACTTGCTGATGTAGAACCGGGCCGCCAGCTCATCGATGGTCAGTCCCTCCGTCAGATGGGCGTTCAGGTATTGCAGCAGCGCCACCACCTTGCTGTCTCCCGCAGCGGCGCTGACGGTATCACCCGCCAGTGAAATGCGGTTCACCTCCACCATCAGCTGGGTAAACAGCGCCCTTTGCAGCAGCGCCGCGCCGAACCCCGCCTCCTGCTGGGACTGCTCCAGCAGGCCGAACAGCTCCCGCACACGGTCGCTGCCGCCGGAGTGGTACACGTAGCGGAAATCCCGCTGGGCCTGCCGGAAGCAGGTCTCCAGATCGTCGCCGCCCCGTGACTGCTCCTGCAAAAACTCCGGCGAAATGTACAGGATAGCCCGCTCGTAGAAATCCCCCTGCTCCACAATGGGCCGGTGGATACTGCCCCGGCCCACCAGCACGTAATCCCCCGGCTGCAGGGCATACCCCTCGCCCTCGATGGCGTAGCCTGCCCGCCCCGCCAGCAGAATAATGATCTTATGAAAGGTATGGTAATGATAGGCGATCTCCTGATGCGATCCGTCGGCCAGATGAAACAGCCGGAACGGCTCGTTGAGATAGCCGCGCTTTTCATATTGTAACGGTTCCATTTTCTCATTCTCCCGTCGCATGTTTTGCCATTATATTAGCACGCAGCAGGCAAAATGTGCAACCCTCTGTTTTTCCAGTTTCTTTCCAGTTACGGTATATGCGTATATTTATTCGTTTATGCATTTTTGATTTTGTCGAAATCGCTGTCATTTTGTAAATTTTCCTCGTCCGAAACGGGCATTTTCACCAAAAACGTAGGATTTTATGAAAAAATATTCAAAAAACAGTTGACTTATATGCATGTCGGGTGTATAGTATCCACTGTCAACAGAAGTTGTCCGCAAGGCAACTTTCCTCCGACTTTGGAATTAGGAAGGCCGGAGCGGAGCAAACACAGTTTATTGAAAGGAAATGAAAAAGATGAAAAAGTTTCTCGCATTGATGCTGGCCATGCTGATGGCGCTGAGCCTGGTGGCCTGCGGCGGCGGTAATAACGCTGCTGATGACAACAACGCAAACAACGGCGACGACGCCGCCATGACCAAGCTGGTGCTGGGCACCAGCGCGGACTACGCACCCTTTGAGTTTATGTATCCCGACGAGAGCGGCGAGATGGTTTACGGCGGCATCGACGTGTCCGTGGCCCAGTACATCGCTGACGAGATGGGCGTGGAGCTGCAGGTGGAGAACATGGGCTTCGATTACCTGCTGACCTCTCTGGATAAGGGCGACTTCGATATCGTGCTGGCCGCTATGGAGGCCACTCCCGACCGTCTGGAAAACGCCGACTTCTCCGATCCCTACTACACTGACGTTCCTCCCGCCATTCTGGTAAAGGCCGACAAGGCTGACCAGTACAAGACGCTGGCCGACTTCAACGGCAAGTCCATCGGCGCTCAGACCGCCACCACCAAGCTGGATATGGTCAATGAGATGGAAGGCGTCAACCCCGTGGCGCTGCAGTCCGTGCTGGATCTGGTGAACGAGCTGGTGTATGACAAGGTGGACGCCATTCTGGTGGACGGCGGCGTGGCCAAGCAGTATGCGGAAGCCAACCCCGATCTGGTCATCGCCGATGCTTCCGCTGAGCTGGGCGAGCCTGCTCCCTACTGCGTCGCCGTGCAGAAGGGCGACCCCAAGGGCCTGCTGCCTGCCATCAACGCCGCCATCGCCAAGATGAACGAGGCCAACATGCTGGAGACCTTCATCGCCGACGCTGACAGCCTGGCTGACGTGGCCGTGGAAGTTTCCGCCAACTGAAGCGAACTGACTAAACTACCTACCTTACCTACCTGACGCGAGGTGCAAAGCCGCGAAAACACGGCTTTGCACTTTCGCGCACTATGAAAGGAGACTGACGCCATGTGGTGGAGCAGCCTGTTTGAAAACATGCGCCCGTCCGATTTTTTCAATTTTTCCTTCTTCCCCAAGTACGGCACCGCCTTTGTCCGCGGCATCGAATATACGCTGCTGCTGGCGGTGGTTTCCGTGCTGCTGGCGGTGGTTCCCGCCCTGCTGCTGGCGCTGATGCGCCTGAGCAAGAATAAGCCCATCAAGTGGCTGGCGGGCGCGTATATCGCAGTGTTCCGCTCTACCCCTATGCTGGTGCAGCTGTCCATTATCTATTACGGCCTGTTCTACGCCATTTCCCTGCCCCGTATCACGCTGTTCGGCTTTGTGGATATCAGCCGGTTCATCCCCGGCGTGGTAGCGCTGGCGCTGAACAGCTCCGCCTACGTGGCCGAGATCTTCCGCGCCGGTATTCTGGCGGTGGACAAGGGCCAGACCGAGGCCGCCCGTTCGCTGGGTCTCAGCTCGTGGCAGTCCATGCGTCTGGTGGTGCTGCCTCAGGCCATCAAGAACGTACTGCCCGCACTGGCCAACGAGATCGTTACCATGGTGAAGGAATCCTCCATCTGCTCTGTGCTGGGCATGGCGGAAATGATGTTCGCCGCCAAGACCATTGCTGGTTCCACCGGTATTTCCCTGGCGCCCTATACGATGGCGGCGCTGGTGTATTTCTGCATCAACTACCCGGCCTCCAAGGCAATCGAGGCCATCGAAAGGAGAATGCGTCGTGGCGACAAGCAATAACGTTCTGATCTCGGTACAAAATCTGGTAAAGGAATACAATCATGGCGCCGTTCACGCGCTGAACGATTGTAATCTGGAGATCCGCAAGGGCGAGGTGGTGGCCATCATCGGCCCCTCCGGCAGTGGCAAATCCACGCTGCTGCGGAGCCTGAACCTGCTGGAGCAGCCCACCTCCGGCGCCATCTATTTTGACGGCGTGGATCTGGCGGACAAGTCCGTGGATATCAACCTCCACCGCCAGAAGATGGGCATGGTGTTCCAGCATTTCAACCTGTTCCCTCACAAGACGGTGCTGCAAAACATCACCATGGCCCCTGTTACGCTGAAGAAAAAGACGGCGGAGGAGGCCAAGGCGCAGGCCACCGCTCTGCTGGAGCGTATCGGTCTGGCCGACAAGGCCAACGAGTATCCCAACATGCTCTCCGGCGGCCAGAAGCAGCGTATCGCCATCGTCCGCGCGCTGGCCATGGATCCGGAGGTCATGCTGTTTGACGAGCCCACCTCCGCCCTTGACCCCGAAATGGTGGGCGAGGTGCTGGATCTTATGCGTGATCTGGCCAAGGACGGCATGACCATGGCCGTTGTCACTCACGAAATGGGCTTCGCCCGTGAGGTGGCTGACCGCGTGGTGTTCATGGCGGACGGCAAGATCCTGGAGGAGGGCGCTCCCAGCGAGCTGTTTGACCACCCCAAGGATCCCCGTTTGCAGGATTTCTTGTCTAAAGTTTTATAATTCACTGGCAAAAAGTCTTGCGACTTTTCTGCCAATCAGGCTTTCGGCCTGACTGCGCGCCTTTGGCACTGGCAGGCCGAAAAGTATTTTTCGCCACGTACACGCCTGCGGGCGTGAACTCTGCGAGGCGAAAAACAAGCGCTCCGACAAAAGTCGGAGCGCTTGTTTTTCTATAATAGGATATCAGCTTTTTCCGTGTATCTCCCGGCCGCATTTGGGGCAGGTAATGACGATCTTCCCCTTCCCTACCGGCACGCGGCACACGGTCTTGCAGTTGGGGCAGGTGAAGTACTTGTGCTCCTTGTCCATCCGCTGCTGCCGTCCGCTGTTGAACCGGCGCTTGATGGGCCACCAGACCTTCTGCAAAAAGGCGGCGTTCTCCGCCCGGCGCTTTTCCAGATTCCGGGAGAACACCCGGAACAGCGCCCACAGCACCAGCACCGTGGTGATCATGCCGACCACGCCGGACACGGCAGTATTCTTCGTCAGCATGCTGATCACATCCAGCAGGATGGCCACCCAGATGATGCACAGGCCCAGTTGATCGGCGCCGTTGCGGCCATACATAAACCGGCTCAACGCGTTGCGCAGACGCTGAAAGAAACTCATAACTCCGCCTCGATTTCCTTGAGTATACTAACATAGCAAATTATTTTAACGGAAAAAGCCCGAAAGGTAAAGAGCGCATCAGAAAAATTAACAAATTGGACAAAAATTTGTGTCGTTCCGCCGGATGGCGGCCGCGCATCCTCTTTTGTGCCGACCTACTTTTTCATCGACAACTATTGACATTGTTCCCCTTATATGATACATTTTCCATACCAACATAAAGTAAAAATGCGTGGAAAGAGAGGAAACATCATGAACGAACCCACCCCCGTGTACAATACGTACGCCGCGTCCATCGCACCCATCGGCCAGCTGAAAACCAACAAGAGCCTGGTGAAGTTTATTCTTCTGTCGCTCATCACTTTCGGCATTTACGGCATTGTGGTGATGTCCTCGGTCAGCAACGACATCAATGTGATCGCCAGCCGTTATGACGGCAAAAAGACGATGCACTATTGCCTGTTGCTCTTCCTGGTCGGCCCCGTCACGCTGGGCATTGCCGATCTGGTGTGGAACCACCGTCTCGCCAATCGTCTCGGCGCCGAGCTGACCCGCCGCGGCATCAACTACAGCATCAGCGCCTCCACCTTCTGGCTGTGGGGCATCCTCGGCTGTCTGATCGTTGTCGGCCCGTTTGTCTATCTGCACAAGCTGCTCAAGGCAACGAATCTGCTCTGTGAGCACTATAACGTCAACGGCTGATCTTCCCGATCATAAGCACAAAAGCCCGTCCTCAGGTGACCGCCTGAGGACGGGCTTTTTACCCTCACTATACCAGTATTGCCAGCCGGTAACTCTTTGTTGCATTCCGGTAAGGTTATTGCTATAATAAATAAGTTAACACAATGGGGGTCGGCGGGATATGCCCCACCGACCCCCTATCTGAAAAGCGGCGCGCGTCCACAGGACGGAAAACGCTGCGCGGAAAAGAGGCGGCGTTCGTGCCGCTTACTGTATCATATGCCGCACCCACAGCAGCGGTGCGGCGAAAGGAGCGCCACCATGATCAAGATCGCACCCTCTATCCTGTCGGCGGACTTCGCCAATCTGCAGCGGGACATTGAACGCATTTCCACCGCCGATTACGTCCACGTGGACGTGATGGACGGCCTGTTCGTGCCCAATATCTCCATCGGTATCCCGGTGGTCAAGTCCATCCGCCCCACCACCTCCCTGCCGCTGGACGTTCACCTGATGATCGACCGGCCCGTGCGGTACGTGGAGCAGTTCTGCGACGCGGGCGGCGATATCATCACCTGCCACGTGGAGGCGGACACCGAGGAAAATATCCACGAGGCACTGCGCCGCATCCACGCCAAGGGCAAAAAGGCCGGCGTGGTGGTCAAGCCCAAGACGCCCGCCAGCGCCGTGCTGCCCTTTATCAGCGAGTGCGACTTGATCCTGGTGATGACGGTGGAGCCGGGCTTCGGCGGCCAGAAGTTCATGGCCGACATGATGCCCAAGGTGCAGACCATCCGGGGCTATATCGACGCCATGAACCCAACCTGTGAGCTGGAGGTGGACGGCGGCGTGGACGCCAACACCTGCCACCAGTGCATCCACGCCGGCGCCAACGTGCTGGTGGCCGGCAGCGCCGTGTACAAGGCGGAGGATATCCCTGCCCGCATCAAAGAACTGAGAGGTTAACACCCATGGAATACTTTCCCGCGCCCCTTGAAAAGCTGGTGGAGCAGTTCGCCCGTCTGCCGGGCATCGGCGGCAAATCCGCCCAGCGTCTGGCCTTCCACGTGCTGAATCTGCCCATGGAGGAGGCGGAAAGCTTCGCCAACGCCATTATCGAGGCCAAGCGGGGCGTGACGCTGTGCCCTGTGTGCCGCAACCTGACGGCGGGCGGCCTGTGCAGCGTGTGCGCCGACCCCAAGCGGGACGAGACGGTCATCTGCGTGGTGGCCGACCCCCGTGACGTGCTGGCTATCGAGCGCAGCCGGGAGTTCAACGGCCACTACCACGTGCTCCACGGCGTCCTGTCCCCCATGAACCACGTGGGGCCGGACGATCTTCAGATCAAGTCCCTGCTGGATCGGGTGGCAAAGGGCGGCGTCAGCGAGGTTATCATGGCCACCAACCCCGACACCGAGGGCGAGGCCACGGCGCTGTACATCGCCCGACTGCTGAAGCCCTTCGGCGTGCGGGTGACGCGCCTTGCCTACGGCATCCCCGTGGGCGGCCATCTGGAGTTTGCCGACGACGCCACGCTGATGCGGGCGCTGGAAGGGCGGCGTGAGCTATGAAGCGGCTGATCTGTCTGCTGCTCTGCGGCCTGACGCTCCTGTCCCTCACCGGCTGCGGCGCACCGAAAACCGAAACGCTGGACATTTTCGCCATGGACACCTATATGTCGCTGGTAGCCATCGGCGACGGCGCGTCCGATGTATTGCAGGCGTGCTCCAACGAGATCAACACGCTGGAGCAGCGGCTGAGCCGCACCATCGAAACCAGCAGCGTAGCCCAATTGAACGCCAACGGCAGCGCCCAGCTGGACGACGACACGGCGGCATTGCTGCAAGCGGCGCTGCGATACAGCGCCGAAACCGGCGGAGCCTTTGACGTGACCATCGCCCCGCTGGTAGAGCTGTGGGGCATCACCGGCGACGATCCCCGCGTCCCCGCCCAGTCGGAGATCGACGCGCTGCTGCCGCTGGTGGGCTCCGGGCATGTCCATCTGGAGGGCACTGCCGCCGCGCTGGATGAGGGCTGCGCCATCGATCTGGGCGGCATCGCCAAGGGCTACGCCTCGGATAAGACGGCGGAGCTGTTTGCCGAAAGCGGCATTTTCGGCGGCTTTGTGAGCTTGGGCGGCAATGTGTACGTTCACGGCGTGACGGCCGAGGGCCAGCCCTGGAACGTGGCCATCCAGGATCCGCGGAATACGGAAGCTTACGCCTGTACCCTGCGCCTGTCGGACGCCTTTGTGGTGACCTCCGGCGGCTATCAGCGCTTTTTCACCGGGCCGGACGGCACGGTGTACCAGCATATCATCGACCCCGCCACCGGCTACCCTGTCCAGAGCGACCTGCTGAGCGTGTCCATTGTGACCCGCCGCGATAACGGCGGCACCGGCACCATGGCCGACGCCTACTCCACCGCTCTGTACGTGATGGGCGAGACTGCCGCCGTGGACTTCTGGCGGCAGCACAGCGCCGCCTTCGACATGGTGCTGGTGACGGCAGATGGCCGCCTGCTGTACACGCCCGGCCTTGCGGACTGCTTCAACAAGACGGAGGGAAGCGGCTATGACGACCAATGCCTCACGGCCTGAACTGAAATTCAACCGCTATGACGCTGTCGTGGCGGCTATCGTGGCGCTGCTGGCAGTGGCGGTAGCGCTGTGGTTCTACCTGCCCAAGACCCAGAGCGGCGAGTTGACCGTGGTGATCTCCACCGGCGGCGAGGAGACGGAGCGTGTCAAGCTGAACAGCTTCACAGAGACCACCGTCACCCACAACCGCTATACGCTGCGCATCACCGCCGACGGCAGCGGCGTGCGGGTGGCGGACAGCGACTGTCCCACCCAGGACTGCGTACACACCGGAACCATCACCCGCGCGGGGCAGTCCATCGTCTGCCTGCCCGCACAGGTGGTCGTCCATCTGGAGGGTGCGGCTTCCGCCGACGCCCCTGACGTGATCGTGGGGTGACGGCGATGAAATGGACGACGAAAAACCTCGCCCTGTGTGCTGTGCTGACGGCGCTGGCGCTGGGGCTGAGCACCCTGGAAAGCCTGTTTCCCGTATCGCTGGTGGTGCCGCTGCCGGGCGTGAAGCTGGGCCTTGCCAACATCGTGACGGTGTTCGCCCTGTATGAGCTTGGTACGGCTCCGGCGCTGGTGATCCTGCTGGCCCGGTGCGGTCTGGGCAGTCTGTTTGCCGGCAACGCGTCGGCACTGCTGTTCTCCCTGCTGGGTGGGCTGACTGCCATGCTGGTGATGATCGGCCTGAAGCGCTGCCGCCGTCTCAGCATCTACGGCGTGTCCATCGGCGGCGCGGCGGCCCACAACGTAGGCCAGATGGCGGCGGCTGTCATTACGCTGGGCAACACCATGGTACTGGGCTATCTGCCGTTTCTGCTGGCGGTGTCGCTGGTAACGGGAACGCTGACAGGCTTCGTGTCGGCGCTTCTCTTCCGGGCCATGGCTCATGTAAAACTCTCGAAGTAGCGTAAGGGCGGGGCTCTGCCCCGCCCGTCAAAAACTCCCCATCAGGAGGCATCAGAATGGATCAAAAAGATAAGATCATTTTGCAGCAGCTGGACGTGATCCGCTCCATGACGGAAAACGGCATGAAGCGGATGAACAGCGATTTCTGGGGCGCACCTGCCGCACCTCAGGCCCCTGCCGCGCCCAAAGCGCCCACGCCGGAAGCGGGCGGCAAAAAAGCCGCCGTTTCCACCGGCCAGAAGGAGGCGGAGCCCAAGGAGGAGCTGCCGCCGCCGGAAAAAATGGAGGATCTGCTGAAGGAGCTGGACAGCTACATCGGCCTTGACGTGGTGAAGGACGAGGTGCGCAGCCTCATCAACATGGTGCAGGTCTACAAGCTGCGCCGGGAGCACGACCTCCCCACCACCGACATGTCCCTCCACATGGTATTCACCGGCAATCCCGGCACCGGCAAGACCATGATGGCCCGCATGATGGCCCGCATCTACCGCTCGCTGGGCATTCTCAGCAAGGGTCAGCTGGTGGAGGTGGACCGCAGTGGACTGGTGGCGGGCTACGTGGGCCAGACGGCCATCAAGACCCAGAAGGCCATCGAAAAGGCCATGGGCGGCGTGCTGTTTATTGACGAGGCCTACGCCCTCAACGGCAAGTCGGAGAACGACTTCGGTCAGGAGGCTATCGACACGGTGCTGAAGGCCATGGAGGATCACCGGGACGATCTGGTGGTGATCGTGGCGGGCTACACCGACCTGATGGAGAAGTTCATCCACTCCAACCCCGGTCTGGAGAGCCGCTTCAACCGCTTTCTGCTGTTCCCCGACTACACCACCGACGAGATGATGGCTATTTTCAAGATGCGCTGCGGCAAGGGCTACGTGCTGACCGCCGAAGCCGAGCCGCTGGTACGGGACTACATCGCCGAGGAGAGCGCCGCCGGAGACAGCTTCGGCAATGCCCGCGGCGTGCGGAATATTTTTGAGCATATTCTGGTGGCTCAGAACAACCGCCTTGCTAAAATGGAAAACGTCACCCGCGACGACCTGATGGCCCTGACGGCGGACGACGTGCTCCACGCACGGGGCAAGCTCGACGAAGCATGACGATCGTTTATCAGGACGAGCGGATTGTGGTGGCGGTAAAGCCCAACGGCGTGCTGTCCACCGACGAGCCGGGCGGCATGCCCTCGCTTCTGCGGCAGACGCTGGGCACTGACTGTATCCGCACCGTTCACCGTCTGGACGCCCAGACCGGCGGGCTGATGGTCTTTGCCCGCAGCCGTAAGGCGGCGGCGCTGCTGTCGGAGCAGGTGCGGGAGCGGCAGTTCAGCAAGGGCTATCTGGCGGTGGTGCATGGCGTACCCCAACCGCCCGCTGGGCAACTGCGGGATCTTCTGGGGCGGGACAGCGTCCGCCGCGTCACCTTTGTGGCGGACACACCCTCGGCGGAAACGCGGGAAGCCCTGCTGGATTATGAGACGCTGGACAGCAGCGGAAGTCTGTCGCTGGTGCAGGTGCATCTCCACACCGGACGCACCCACCAGATCCGGGTGCAGTTTGCCTCTCGCGGCATGCCCCTGTGGGGCGACCGGAAGTACGGTCTCCCGGAGGAGGATGCTTCCCCGCTGGCCCTGTGGGCCTGTCAGCTGAGCTTCACCCATCCCCAAACCGGCAAGGAGATGGCCTTTACCTCCTTGCCGCCGGAAATAGAGCCGTGGACGCAGTTCGCACGCATAAAGCACATATGACGAAACGGCGGGGTGTGGTCACCCCGCCGTACGCACTGTGCATCGAACTTTTTGTAGGGCGGGGCCAATGTGCCCCGCCGCACAATGAACGCAGTGGGTACAGCAAACATTTGCAGGGGGGCGGACGACCCTGTCCGCCCCCTACGATCAAGATACATTTTTACAGGGCAGACAGAGTCGTCCGCCTCTACATAAAAGGATGGCCGCCGGCATTCGCCGATGACCATCCTTTTCTTACTTAAAATACACCCACACCGCCAGCGCAATCTGCGCCAGCAGGATCAGGGGGATGCCCCACACAAAGTACCAGTGCTTCGTCTTGTGGCGGAATACCAGCATACCCAGCAGCGCGCCCACGCTGCCGCCCAGCAGCGGCAGCAGGAACAGCGTCTTTTCCGGTACGCGCCACGCACCGCGTCTGGCCTTGGCCTTATCCACCCCGTACACCGTAAAGGTCACAAGGTTTACTGCCGCCAGATACCACAGCAGATACGTTATGACAGGCTGCACAGCTCACAGGCAGTCTTGGCCGCCAGACGGGCGTTGTTGTACACCAGCTGGATGTTGGCGTCCAGACTGCTGCCGCCGGTGATATCCTTGATCTTGGCCAGCAGGAACGGCGTGGTAGCCTTGCCGTGGATGCCCTGCTCCTTGGCTTCCTTCACCGCCTCGTCAATGGCGGTGTTGATGACGTTGGCGTCCATGGAGTACTCCTCGGGGATGGGGTTGGTCACCAGCATGCCGGTCTTGAGCCCCATCTCGCGCTGGGCGTGGAAGGCGGCGGCCAGCTGAGCGGGGGTATCCAGACGGTAATCCACGCCGAAGCCGGACTTGCGGGTATAGAAGGCGGGCAGCTCCTCGGTGCCGTAGCCGATGACGGGCACGCCCTTGGTCTCCAGATACTCCAGCGTCAGGCCCAGATCCAGAATGGACTTGGCGCCGGCGCACACCACCATCACAGGGGTCTGAGCCAGCTCCTCCAGATCGGCGGAGATATCCATGGTGGTCTCAGCGCCGCGGTGCACGCCGCCGATGCCGCCGGTGGCAAACACGGAGATGCCCGCCATGTGGGCGATCATCATGGTGGTGGTCACGGTGGTGGCGCCGTCACGCCCCAGTGACACCAGCACCGGCAGGTCACGGCGGCTGGCCTTGGCCACGCCTGCGCCGGTCTTGCCCAGATAGTCGATCTCCTCGGGGGTCAGACCGGCCTTCATGCGGCCGCCGATAACGGCGATGGTGGCGGGCACCGCGCCGTTTTCCCGGATGATCTTCTCTACGTTCAGGGCCGTCTCCACGTTCTGGGGATAGGGCATACCGTGGCTGATGATGGTGCTCTCCAGCGCCACCACGGGCTTACCGTTGGCAAGAGCCTCCTGTACCTCAGGGGCAATATCCAGATAGCGATTCATATCACATGTCCTCCTTATTGAGTATATAGTTGATGTTCTCCCAGCTCATGCCGGGGTGAATGGTTTCCTCGGATGTGCAGGCCAGCGCGCCTGCACCGATGGCAAGACGTGCGCGCTCCTCCAGCGTGCGGCCCTGTGTGATGCAGGCCGCCAGCGCCGCCGCCATGGCGTCGCCGCCGCCGGTGGCGTTGGCCACCGTTACCTTGGGACAGGGGATGCGAGCCGTCTCGCCTGCCGCGTTCTTGGCAAACAGACCGTCGCCGCCCATGGAGATGTACACCTGCTGCAAACCGGTGGACAGCAGCTTGTCCGCTGCCCGCTCCACATCTGCCGCGCTTTCGATCTTCACGCCGCTGAGAAGCTCCGCCTCCATGCGGTTGGGCTTCAGGGCCATCAGCTTGCCCAGCACCGGCTCCAGCCGCCGCGCCTTGATGGTGGACACCGGGTCGGCCAGAATGGGCGCCGTGCAGTGCTGGCACAGCCATTGCAGCGATTCCTCCGGCAGATTCGTCTCCACCACCACCAGCCCGGCCCGGTTGATGAACTCCAGCCGCTGGCGCAAGAAGTCCGGCGTAATGTGGTCGTAAATGGCCATGTCGTTGACGGCCAGCGCCATATCGCCGTCGCTTCCGGCAATGAACAGGTACGTACCGGTGCGGCCGCCGGGGATCACGGCGCTGTGGCTCAGGTCAAGGCCGATGGCGGCGGCATTGTCCCGCACGCTCTGGGCGAAGCTGTCCTGCCCCAGTACCGTCACCATGGACACCTGCTGTCCCAGCAGGCACAGGTTGTGGGCGATGTTGCGGCCCACGCCGCCCAGCGAGGTGGTCACCTTGCCGGGGTTGGAATCCCGCGGCACCAACGGATCATGGGACACCGCGCCGATGTCCATGTTCACGCCGCCCACCACCACGATGTAGGGCGCGGTGCGCAGCAGATAGCCCCGCCCGGCGATGTAGCCCTTCTTCATCAGGTTGGAAATATGCACCGCCGCGCTGGAACGGGTGATGCCCGCCTTTTCCGCCAGCTCCTGCTGGGAGATCATGGGGTCCTGCCGGATCCACTCCAATATCTGTCGTTCCCGCTGGGTCACGGTCTCACCTCCATAAGCAAATTCTAATTTTTAATCATGTGCTTATCATACACAACTTCTGCTCATTTGTCAAGCCCCCATAAAGGGCTTTTTTCGGTACAAAAAAGCCCTTTATGGGGGCAAATACAGCCTTGTAAAAGCCCCGGCAATGGTATATAATAATTAGCATTGCAAAATCTCACAGAAAAAGGTGAAAATGATATGGAACGTATGAAAATCGCAGCAGTCTTTGCCGACGGCGATGCGCTGGGCGGCAAGGAGATCACCGTCTGCGGCTGGGCACGCACCATCCGCGACATGAAGACCTTCGGCTTTATCGAGCTGAACGACGGCTCCTGCTTCAAGAACCTGCAGGTGGTCATGTCCGCCGAGGAGCTGGCCAATTACAAGGAGATCGCCGCCCAGAACGTGGGCGCGGCGCTGATCGTTCACGGCACGGTGGTGCTGACCCCCGACGCCAAGCAGCCGCTGGAGCTGAAGGCCCACACCATCGAGGTGGAGGGCAAGTCCACCCCCGACTATCCCCTGCAGAAGAAGCGCCACAGCGTGGAATTCCTGCGCACCATTCAGCATCTGCGTCCCCGCACCAACCTATTCTCCGCCACCTTCCGTGTCCGCTCCGTGGCGGCCATGGCGGTGCACGAGTTCTTCCAGAGCAACGGCTTTGTCTATGTCCAGACCCCCATCATCACCGGCTCTGACTGCGAGGGTGCCGGCGAGATGTTCCAGGTGACGACGCTGGATCTGAACAATGTGCCCAAAACCGAGGACGGTCAGGTGGATTACAGCCAGGACTTCTTCGGCAAAAAGACCAGCCTGACCGTTTCCGGCCAGCTGAACGCCGAGAACTTTGCCATGGCCTTCGGCGATGTGTACACCTTCGGCCCCACCTTCCGGGCCGAGAACTCCAACACCCAGCGCCACGCCGCCGAGTTCTGGATGATCGAGCCGGAGATGGCCTTCTGCGATCTGGCAGGCGACATGGACGTGGCCGAGGCCATGATCAAATTCATCATCCGCCGGGTGCTGGAGCGCTGCCCTCAGGAGATCGACTTCTTCAACAGCTTCGTGGACAAGGGGCTGAAGGAACGTCTGGAGCATGTGGCCTCCTCCGATTTTGGCCGCATCAGCTACACCGACGCGGTGGAGATCCTGAAGCAGCACAACGACAAGTTCGACTATAAGGTAGATTGGGGCACCGATCTGCAGACCGAGCACGAGCGCTATCTCACCGAGCAGGTGTTCAAGCGCCCCGTGTTCGTCACCGACTATCCCAAGGAGATCAAGGCCTTCTACATGCGCCTGAACGACGACGGCAAGACCGTGGCCGCGGCAGACTGTCTGGTGCCCGGCATCGGCGAGATCATCGGCGGCAGCCAGCGCGAGGAGCGGTTGGACATTCTGGAGAGCCGCATCAAGGAGCTGGGCATGAACCCGGAGGATTACTGGTGGTACTGCGACCTGCGCCGCTACGGCTCCTGCCGTCACGCCGGCTTCGGTCTGGGCTTCGAGCGCATGGTGATGTACCTGACGGGTGTCAGCAACATCCGCGACGTGGAGCTGCATCCCCGCACGGTGGGCAACGCGGAGTTTTAAAATTCTGGCGAAAAAGCTTCGCTTTTTCTGCCAAAGGGATTGCGGCCCGCTGCGCGCCTTTGGCACTTGCTGGGCCGAGAAGTATTTTTTGCCACGCACGTGTCGCGGCAAAAAATAATTGAAATTTTTCGCGCCGTGCGCGGCGCGAACTCTGCGAGGCTTTTGAGGCTTTTCAGGGTATACTAACCCCATCTTTACAAAAGAAAGGAGCATCGTTATGGCTCTGTTTCATGCAAATGAGGACAATTTCAAGGAGCTGGTGCTGGACAGCACAGAGCCGGTACTGGTGGACTTCTGGGCCACATGGTGCGGCCCCTGCCAGATGCTGGCCCCGGCGCTGGAGGAGCTTTCCCAGCAGGTGAAAGTGGTCAAGGTGGACGTGGATGAAAATCCCCAGCTGGCCATGGCCTTTCAGGTATCCAGCATCCCCACCGTCGTCTCCTTCCGGGACGGCAAGGCGCTGAAAAAATCCGTGGGCGTCGTCCCCGGAGAAAAGCTGCTGGAATTGCTGAAATAAACGTGATAAAAGCACGCGATACGAGTGTATCGCGTGCTTTTATCGTTGACAGATGCTTTCCCATCGTGTACAATAAGCAAAAATCGACCGACGAAGGAGGGTCATTATGAACATTGCATTACTGGGCTTCGGCGTGGTGGGCAGCGGCGTATACGAGTGGTGCCGCGACCGGGAGGATCTTCACGTCCGCCGCGTCCTCGTTCGCTCGGAAAAGCCCCAGATCGCGGATATCGCCACCCATGATTTCGAGGATATCCTCCATGACGACAGCATTGATATCGTGGCGGAGGTGATGGGCGGTCTGCACCCCGCCTACGAGTACGTCACCGCCGCATTGAAGGCGGGCAAGCACGTGGTCACCGCCAACAAAGCGCTGATCGCCGCCTACTATCAGGAGCTGACGGAGCTGGCAAAGGCACAGGGCAAGGCGCTGCTGTGCACGGCAGCGGTAGGCGGCGGCATTCCGTGGCTGGTGAATCTGGCCCGGTGCAAGAAGCTGGACACCATCTGCCGGGTGGGCGGCATCATGAACGGCACCAGCAATTTCATCATGGACGCCATGCACAAGTCCCCTGTTTCCTTCCCCGCCATTCTCAAGCAGGCGCAGGAGCTGGGCTATGCCGAGGCCGATCCCAGCGCCGACATTGACGGCGACGATATCCGCCGCAAGCTGGTGATCTCTGCCAACATCGCCTTCGACGCGCTGCTGCGGGAGGAGGACATTCCCATGTTCGGCATCCGCACCGTCACCGACGGCGATATCAAGACCTTCCAGAGCCGGGGCTTCGCCTGCAAGCTGCTGGCGGAAGCAGCGCAGGCGGAAAACGGCGTGTGCGCCTACATCGAGCCAACGCTGGTGGACGCCAAGGCGCTGGAGGCCGCCGTGCCCGCCAACTTCAACCTCATCACCTACGAGGGCGAGAACATCGGCCGCCAGAGCTTTTACGGGCAGGGCGCAGGCCAGATGGCCACTGCTGCCAACGTGATGCAGGACTGTCTGTCCATTCTGGAGGGTCGTCTGGGATTCTATGCCCAGCAGGCCGTGCCCACGGCACTGAACGGCAGCGGCGAGGCTCACCCCTACTATGTCCGCACCAGTGCGCCCGACGCGTGGCTGAAGGAACACACCGCCGACGTGTGGGATAACGGCGTTGTCACCGGCGCGGTAAATACCTACGAGATGCTCTCCTGGGCCAAAAAGCAGCTGGCAGCCGATCCCGCCTGCTTCATCGCCGGTATCCGGTAAGAAACTATTTTTCATCAAAAGAGAACCGTATCGCCATGCGATACGGTTCTCTTTTCAGCTTTCCATGTTCTTTCCCAAAAATGCCGCCACCGTCTGGGCCAGCTTATACTCCGTCTCTCCGGCGGCACGGTCGTCGCTGGTGAGGAACAGCACCAGACCCAGCACGTCGCCCTCGCATAGAATGGGCGCGGCTACCGCCGCCGTAAAGCCCGCCAGGCCCTCGCAGGCAGCCACCTGCTCCTCGCTGCTGTCCCACAGCCACACCTGCCGATCCTCCATGATCCGCTCCAGCGGTTCGGAGATGGTCTTGCCCAGCAGCTCCCGCTTGCCTACGCCCGCCACGGCGATGATGGCGTCACGATCCGTGACGGCGGCGGTGAACTCGGTGCTGTGGCTGAGAGTATCGCAGAACTGGGCGGCAAAATCCTCCAGCCCGCCCAGCAGGGAATACTTCTTGAAAATGACCTCGCCATCCTTGGTGGTGTAGATCTCCAACGGGTCGCCTTCCCGGATACGCATGGTGCGGCGGATCTCCTTGGGGATCACCACGCGGCCCAGATCGTCGATGCGCCGGACGATACCGGTTGCTTTCATATATAAATTTCCTCCAGTCAAAGCAGATTTTTCATTGGTAGTATCTGCTGCAGCGGGCGTTCTATGCACAGGCAGTTTTTTCCACAATACAGCAGACTTTGCTTCATAATGTTAGTGCCGGGAGCGCACAGCCAATTTGGGTCGGGAAAAACAGCCAATTTACCCAGACGCGTTCCGTGCGGGTTCCATTTTGTCAAAAAGAGGGTGCAGTGTTTGCACCAGAAAGAACACAATCGCATATAAAAGGGATATGAAGCGCCAATTGTCAGAAGAAACAAAAAAGAGACGCCTGTTTTGAGAAAACAAACAAAAATCGAAAGCAAAACAAAAAATAGATTGACAATTTCGAAACTCTTTCGTATCATATGTTCAAGGCAAAAGAAACCAAATCAAAGCAAAAAACGAATGTGCGTCGAAGGAGGGATCCATATGTTGCAGACTGCTGTAGTAGGTGTAGGTTTTATCGGGGCAGAACATATTGAAGCGATACGGCGAACGAATCTTGCAACCGTCGCCGCTATTGTAGGACGCTCTCCAGAGCAAACGGAGCAAAAAGCAAAGGCACTGGGTATCCCCGCATTCTATACTGATTATGATGCCGTTTTACAGGATCCAAGCATACAGGTAATTCACATCTGCACACCCAACCATCTGCACTACGCCATGGCAAGGAAGGCATTATTCGCCGGAAAACACGTCGTGTGTGAAAAGCCAATGACCATGACCCGCGCCGAGGCGGAGGAATTACTGGCACTTGCCAGAGAGCGTGGCTTGGTTCACGCCATACACTTCAACATCCGCTACTATCCGCTGATCCGCCAAGCAAAGGAAATGATCGCCCGCGGGCAGATTGGTCGAATCTATTCTGTTACCGGTTCCTATTTGCAGGACTGGCTGATCAAGGATACGGATTACAGCTGGCGCCTGGAGTCTGCACAAAGCGGCGCCACCCGGGCAGTGGGCGACATCGGAACCCATTGGATGGATCTTATCGAGTATGTCACCAGCGACCGTATTACGGAGGTCAACGCCGACTTGGCAACATTTCTTCCCGTGCGGAAGAAGCCAAAAAAAAGCGTAGAAACCTGGTCCGGAAAGATTCTGAAAAATGAAGACTATGATCCCGTTTCTATTGATACAGAAGATTACGCCTCTGTTCTCTTTCATAGCGCAGGCGGTATTCGGGGCGTTTATACCGTAAATCAAATGGCTGCCGGTCATAAAAATCGGGTGTTTTTTGAGGTCGATGGCGAAAAGGCCTCTCTTAGCTGGAATTCCGAGGTGCCAAATGAATTGCATGTCGGTTATCGGGATAAAGGAAATGAGGTGTTGATCCGCGACCCCTCTTTGGCCTACCCCTCTGCCGCAAGCATCATGACGCTGCCCGGCGGACATAACGAGGGCTTTGCTGACACCTCCAAGCAGCTTTTTAAAGAGGTATACGAATATATTCTACAGGGAGATCTCTCTGTGGCCGCTCCGTTTCCCACTTTTGAAAATGGACTGTATGAAGCTAAACTCTGCGATGCCATTGTAAAGAGTTGTGCCAGTCGCAGCTGGATAGCCGTTGATGTCCCCGACGCGAAAAATAACTGCTAAAAGGAGTGCAACAGAAATGGACAAATTGAACTTGGCACAAGTGAAAGTGCTTCTCTGCGCAGCGGCAGAGCTAATCAAGGACAAGCAGCAGGAACTGACAGACATTGACGGAAAATATGGCGATGGTGACCACGGCATTACCATGGGGAAGATTTCAGACGCTATTCTGCATGGTTGTCAAACCGGAAAGCAGGAGACTGTCAGCGCCTTGTGTGATGATCTTGGCATGGATATGTTCTGTGTCAGCGGCGGCTCCGCCAGTTCCCTCTGGGGTACCCTGTTTCAGGGCTTTTCCGAAGCTGGCGCTGCCGAAGTGATGGATGCTCCAACCCTAAAAGCATTTCTGTTGGCAGGCCTCCGCGGTATGCAGGAGGTCTCCACCGCACGGGTGGGAGATAAAACCATGATGGATGCCTTGATCCCCGCTGTAGAGGCGGCAGTAAGCGCAGGCAACGATATTGGCAGCATCCTTCAGGCCGCCTCCGATGCTGCCTCAGCGGGCATGGAGAATAGCAAGCGCTTTGCCTCTCGCTTTGGACGAGCAAAATCCTATGGTGAGCAAACTATCGGGACACCGGACGCCGGCGCCGCCAGCACCGCGTTTTTCTTCAACGGCCTGCTGCAGGGTTACCAGTCCCTTCAGCCATAAAATACATTAGAAGAGAAAGGATTGTTCAACATGGTCATGAAAAAATTCATTAACGACCCCGCAAACCTGACGGATGAGCTGTTGGAAGGATTGGCTCTTGCCAACGCCGATCTTATTGAACTGCAGCCCAATCATCTGGTGGTCAACAAAAAGCTGGGCAGTGCAGATCGGGTTACGGTAGTCTCCATGGGTGGTTCCGGCCACGAACCATGCTGCGCCGGCTTTACCGGCGAAGGAATGCTGGACATTGCCGTTATTGGTGATATCTTTGCCGCTCCCGGCGCTCAGCCCTGTTTTGAGGCATTACAGAAGGCACAGCGCGGAAAAGGTGTTTTGTACATCGTCCTAAACCACGCAGGTGACATGCTGGCCGGCAACATGGCAATGAAGTTGGCCGGGAAGAAAGGACTCAGTGTTCGCAAGGTCGTAACGCAGGAGGATATTTCCAGCGAACCTCGCGCCAACGCGGATAATCGCCGCGGTCTTGTAGGCTGTGTGGCAGTTTACAAGATCGCCGGCGCTGCCGCCGCCGCCGGAAAGAGTCTGGACGAAGTGGCAGACATTGCCCAATATACAGCGGATAATATGGCGACGTTGGCAGTGGCCATGCGGGGCGCCACTCACCCAGTTACCGGCGCGGTGCTGGCAGAGCTGCCGGACGACGAGATGGAGATCGGCATGGGCCAGCACGGTGAAGAGGGCGGCGGTCGCTGCAAAATCAAAACCGCAGACGAGACAGCGGATATCATGGTCGATGCGCTGGTCAAGGATCTGGAACTTCAGCGGGGCGAGAGAGTTTTGCTGCTGATCAATGGTTCCGGCGCCACCACACTGATGGAGCAGCTTCTGGTTTACCGTCGCTGTGTAAAGCATCTGGCAGATCTGGGGATTGAAGTCGCCGCCAACTATGTGGGCGAGCTGCTGACTACCCAAGAGCAGGCCGGCTTCCAGATGTCCATGGTGCGCATGAATGACCAGCTTCTTGAATATTGGAATGCGCCGTGCAATACGGCTTATTTTAAAAAATAAAAAGAGGAGGATACCGACATGACCAACAAAGAGTTAGAAGAATTTAACAAGCATCGGAAAATCTGGCAGATCTGCGCCGTCACCAACGACTTGGAGCGAACTATGCAGCAGTGGGTAGACAAGCTGAAGATCGGCCCATGGAAAGTCCGTAGCTTCAACAGCGAAAACATGGACTACGAGTATGTGGGAGATCGCATGCTGGACAAGGAAAAAGAGCCTTGGGAATTTCGTATCGGCATCACTATGGTGGGTGACTTCGAGATCGAGATCATCCAGCCTGTAAAGGGTCCCACCATCTTCCAGGATTGGCTGGATCGCCACGGCGAGGGTATTCATCATTTTAAAGAGAAGATTGCCGATGAGAAAGAGCTGCAAAAAACCGTGGAGGAGTGGACTGCCAACGGTGTACCCGCTCTGGAGGGAGGCAAGTTCTTCAGCGACATCCACCACTATATGGATGCCGAAAAGTACATCGGTTGCATTTACGAATTGGGAAATTGCCCCTTTATTGAAGTACCTGAGGGTATGACCCGCATCTTCCCTTATGAGGACGAAGCCTGATTAGAGTATCCGGAAAAAGACAAATTTCAACCAGCAGAATCGTATAAAAAATTATGAGGAGAACAGAGATGAAAAGAGCAATTGCACTGATCCTGAGCCTGATCATGGCGCTTTCTCTGGTGGCCTGCGGTACCCCCGCCGCCCCGGATAACACCAACACTTCAGATAGTGAAGAAAACAATGACCCCTATACCATTGCCGTAGTCGTAAAGATTACCGGCATTGCCTGGTACGAGCGCATGCAGGTGGGTATTGACAAGTTCAATGCCGATACCGGCAACGACGCCTATATCACCGGCGCTTCCACCGCCGACGCTGCAGAACAGGTGGCTGTTATTGAGGATCTCATCGCTCAGGGGGTTGACGCTCTCGTGGTGATCCCCAACTCCGCCGAGGCCGTGGAGTCCGTTCTGGCAAAGGCCAGAGAGCAGGGCATCGTTGTCATTTGCCACGAGGGTTCCGATGTTCAGAATGCCGACTACGATCTGGAAGCCTTCAACAACACGGCTTATGGTGAGTTCTTGATGGAAACCCTGGCTGGCCTGATGGGCGCAAAGGGCACCTTTACCAACTATGTGGGATATCTGACCTCCACCTCCCACAACGAGTGGACCGATGCCGAGGCTGCGCTGCAGGCTGAAAAGTATCCCGATATGACTTTGGTCTCCCCCAAGAACGAAACCAGTGAGGATTCTGATACCGCTTATACCAAGACCAAGGAACTGCTCAAGGCCTATCCCAATTTGACCGGTTTTCTGGGTTCTGCTATGGCGGACGTCCCCGGTGTTGCCCGCGCGGTGGAAGAGGCCGGTCTGGAAGACAGCACCTATGTGGTCGGCACCTGCCTGGTCTCTACTGCCGAGCAGTTTTTGGAGAATGGCTCCATCGATGTCATCACCTTCTGGGATCCTGCTGATGCCGGCTATGCTCTCTGTGAGCTGGCCACAAAAGTTCTTAACGGCGAGACCATTTCCGGCGGCGTTTCTCTTACCCCCGACGGCTATCAGAATCTGACCCTGAACGGCAAGGTTCTGGAGGGTTCCGCCTGGATCTCCGTCACTAAGGATAATATGGGTGACTACAACTTCTAATTTTCCCAAGCCCATATCGCGCACACCGTTTATGCTGATCCGCCGCCTGTAACTTTGGCCGGGCGGCGGATCAGTTGGCAAAAAACGGCTTCAAACACAGCGCAGAACTGACAATAGGATGTTGCTTATGGAAAAAGAACTGATTAAACTGACCGGCATTTACAAGAGCTTCGCCGGCGTGCAAGCGCTGCAAAACGTGGATTTCACCATCCGCGAGGGCGAGGTTCGGTGTCTGGCAGGGGAAAACGGAAGTGGAAAATCCACACTGATCAAGGTTATCGCAGGATTTTATGAGCCAGACAGTGGCTCTATTGAGATCAACGGAAAAACATTTGAAAAGCTTACCCCCAAACAAGCCATTCGGGAGGGCGTCCAAATCATCTATCAGGACTTTGCCGTTTTCCCCAACCTCACGGTGGCAGAGAATATCGCCATTACATCAGAATATAACGAAGGAAAAGCTCTTATCAACTGGAAATCAATGCGTGCCCGCGCAAGCGGGATCATGCAGGAGCTTGGCATTGATTTGGATCCCGATGCGATCCTCGGGCGGCTTTCCGTGGCAGACAAGCAGTTAGTTGCCATTTGCCGTGCGCTGGTGCAGCAGGCCAAACTTCTTATCATGGATGAGCCCACCACCGCTCTCACGAAAAAGGAGGTTTCCTCCTTATTCCGTCTGGTTCTAAAACTCCGGGAAAAAGGCATTGCTATCCTTTTTGTGAGCCACAAGCTGGAAGAGGTCTTTGAAATTGCGGAAACCATTACCATTCTTCGGAACGGCAAGTTGGTAACCGAAGGGGCCATGCGGGATTTTGACGCAGATAAATTCGTGTATTATATGACCGGGCGCACACTGGAAAAGGGGTGCTTTGCCGGTACGGAAGAACTGGGCGACGAGCTGCTGTGCGCTGATCGCCTTTCTGCAAAAACACTTTTCGAGGAAGTGAGTTTTAAGCTCTATTCCGGCGAGGTGTTGGGTATCACAGGTCTGCTGGGTTCCGGTCGCTCCGAACTGGCCAAGGCACTGTTCGGCATGGTTCCCCTCAGCGGCGGTGAGATTCGCATCGCCGGTCAGCCGGTGCGCCTGTGCACGGTGCGGGATGCCATCCGAAGCGGCATCTCCTATGTGCCGGAAGATCGTCTAACCGAGGGACTCTTTCTCCCTCACAGCATTAGCCGCAACATTGCAGTAGGCGCGTTTCATAAGTTTTTCAACCGCGCAGGCTTCCTGCGGCAGAAAAAGCTGGATGAGACCGTGCGGCATTGGATCGATGAGCTGAAGATCGTGACTCCCTCCGGTGAGTTGCCCGCACAAGCGCTTTCCGGCGGCAACCAGCAGAAAGTTGTTATCGCCAAATGGCTGGAAAATGATCCGAAGATATTGATTCTCAACAGCCCTACCGTTGGCGTAGATATTGGCTCCAAGGCGGATATCCATGCTTGTGCCAGAAAATTGGCCAGACAGGGTATGGGGGTTATCATTATCTCGGACGATATTTCTGAGATAATGCAAAACTGCAGCCGTGTTTTGGTGATGAAAAAGGGCCGCATTGTCTCGGAGCATAAAGTATCACAGCTGACAGAAGCCGAGCTTTCCCAGCAGCTTCGAGAGGATTGAGGGGCAGGAGTACGACTATGAAAAACATTCTGAAAAGGAATCGGCAGGAACTGATCCTTCTGCTGATTATTCTGGCCGTCGGCGGTATCATCGGGGGAATTAATCCGGTTTTCTTCTCCACCCCGAACCTGTTGGATATTCTAAGCAACATGGTGATTGACGGCATCTTTGCTTTTGCCGTGATGCTGGGCATTATCATCGGCGGTATTGATGTATCCTTCCCCGCCATTGCCGTCTCCTCCATGTATATTACAACGCGAGTGGCAGTGGGTGCGGATTATCAGGGCCCGTTGGTGTTGCTCTTTCTCATGTCTGTAGGGATTGGCCTTTTATTAGGTCTGTTTAATGGCCTGCTTATCACCACTTTCAAGCTTCCCGCGTTCATTGTTACGTTGGGCACCTCCAACCTCTTTTACGGCCTGCTGATTTCCATTGCAGGAGGTGCACAAGTCAACCGGTTGGCGACTCCCATGGAGGCATTCAGCAAGCTGGCGTTGTTTAAGGTCAGTTCTGAAAGCGGAACCTCCGCTGTGCCGGTCATTCTCTTATTCATGCTTCTGGTCATGGCAATTACTGCCTTTATTCTGCGCCGTACCATGCTGGGAAGAATGATCTACGCCATTGGCGGTGATCGGGTCTCCGCTGAAAAGGTAGGCTTTCCGGTAAAAAAGGTTACCATTTTTGTTTACGGCTATATCGGCGCAGCAGCGGGACTGGCCGGTCTCTGCCATACCATTCAGGTTCGGGCCTGCTATCCCACCGACTTGATGGGCGGAGAGATGCTTATTATCGCTGCCGTCGTTCTGGGCGGCACTACCATCAGCGGTGGCCGCGGCACGGTGTTCGGAACATTCCTGGGGCTGTTTCTGATTACCATGATCAAGAGCAGTTTGATTTTGATTGGCGTCCCGTCTGTCTGGCAGACCTTTGTGGTCGGTATGATGATCGTCATCGGTACCGCCGTTTCGGCTTATCAGGTACTCCGCGATAAACGGCGTCTGGCTCCCGTTATGGATCCGGAGCCCGAGGTGCAGAAAGGAGGGATCTCATGAAAATCTCTCAGGAGATCACGGCGCTTTTCCGCAAGCAGATTCAGCGTAATGGCAGCCTTCTTCGGCTGCTGGCTACCGGTCTTGTAGTATTGGTGATCATGCTGGTTCTTACAGGGCCTTCCAGGTTTCTCTCTGCCAAAAGCATCAGCGCCATGATGCTGCAAATGCCTGAGCTGGGTATTCTGACACTGGCCGTCACCTTTGCTCTGTTTCTTGGCGGCATCGATTTGTCTGTTGTCAGCACCGCCAATCTTAGTGGTATCATCGCTGCCATGCTGGCTGTGCAGCTCAGCAAGAATGGAATGGACAGCGTTGGTGTCGTGCTTCTCAGCTATGCGGCGGCTCTGGCAGTAGGTTGTGTCTGTGGTCTGCTCAACGGTATCGTCATCAGCCGTACCGGGGTGCCCGCCATGCTGGCCACGCTGGGCACTATGGAGGTCTATAAAGGCATCGGCCTGATTCTGACAGATGGCTCTGCCGTAACCGGGTTGCCCTCTGCCTACGGCTTTTTGGGATCCGCCTCTCTGGGCAGCATCCCGCTTATCATGATTATCTTCGTCCTAGCCATTATTGTGGCCGCTGTCACTATGCGCCGTCGGCGCTTCGGCTTAGAGGTCTACCTGCTGGGCACCAACGAAAAGGCTGCCGAATTCAGCGGGATTGATCATGTCAAGGTCACGATAAAAGCTTTCGTCTGCAGCGGTATGCTGGCTGCGGCGGCCGGTATCATCATCTCCTCCCGCGTGATGACCGCCAAAGCGGACTATGGCTCTTCCTATATCCTGCAATGTTTGCTGGTGGCTATTTTGGGCGGCATCAGCCCCTTCGGCGGTTTCGGAAATGTGGCTGGCATCCTGATTGCGATCGTAACATTGCAAATGCTCTCCAGCGGTTTCAATATGCTGCGCTTCAGCAGCTATCAAAAGCTGGCTGTCTGGGGCGCGATTCTGATTCTGGTGATGGTGATGAACTATCTTCTGGAGAAAATGCGGGAGCGTAGAAATATTAAAAAGAACCTGCGGAAAACGCAGTGTCAAAATTGAAAGGAGACTTAAACTATGGCTGACATGGATACCAAGGAAAGAACCGGTGCAATCAATCCCGAAAAGGATTTTCACCTGGATATTGCCCCCGGCAAGACTAACTTCCATGTAAAGGGAATGGACAACGTGGACTGGGGCATGAAGGATCGTCTCTCCCGCATTTTCAATCCCAAGAGCGGAAACACGCTGATGCTGGCCTTTGACCATGGCTACATCTCCGGTGCCTCCTCCGGACTGGAGCGGCTTGACATCCTGATTCCCCACCTGGCAGAGGACATTGATGTCTTTATGGCCACCCGCGGTGCTCTGCGCACCTGCGTCCCCCCCATGTTCAACAAGGCGGTGGCACTTCGCTGCACCGCTGGCAGCACTGTACTTTCCGATGATGTGACCAGTGAGCTTATTGGCGTGGACATCGACGATGCCATCCGCATGAACGCCTCCTGTATGGCCGTTCAGACCTTCCTGGGCACACCGGACGAAAAGAGCTCCATTGCGAATCTGGTAAACACCATTAATGCCGGCAATCGCTATGGCATTCCCACGCTGGGCGTTGTGGCTGTCGGAAAACAAATGGCCCGCAATCCCCAGTTCTTCTCGCTGGCCACTCGCGTTATCGCCGAGCTGGGCGCTCAATTGGTTAAGTGCTATTACTGCGAGGATTTCGAAAAGATCACCGCAGGATGTCCGGTTCCTATCGTCGTTGCCGGTGGCAAGAAGCTGCCCATCCCCGAGGCACTGAGCATGGCATATCACGCTATCAGTGAGGGCGCTCACGGCATGGATATGGGACGTAACATTTTCCAGGCAGAAGATCCCAAGGCCATGGCACAGGCCGTTGCCAAGATCGTACACGAAGGCTTTACGGATAAGGAAGCCTATGAGTTCTACCGGGATACCGCCTGTGTAAAGTAACCTTCACAATGCGCCGGCAAAAGGTCGACGGCACTGCCGGACCTTTTGCCGGTACATTTGTCTCACAATCTGCATAAACAGATTGCACACAATGCAGACATTTGATATATTATATATTTATAGGGATCGGGCATATCGGTAAGCTGTTCTTCACAGCAAATAGACCGACAAATATAAAACACGGAAGAGAGAAAGTAAATGGTTGTTTCAAAACGAGCGGCCGACAGGCGAGATGACATTTTAGCCCTGATTCGGGACAGAAATCGTGTCTACGTCACCGAACTCAGTGAAAAATTTCAAGTTTCCGAGGTTACGATCCGCAAGGATCTGCAGGAATTGGAGCAGCGCGGCGTGGCAAAGCGGGTGCACGGCGGTGCTATCAATATCTATAACACCGGCATTGAACCAACATTGAAGGAATTGGAGCAGACCAACACTGATCTTAAGCTTGCTATTGCGGCCAAAGCGTTTGAATACATCAGTGATCAGGATGTGCTGTTTCTGGATGCCTCTACCACTACGCGCTGTCTGATTCCACTTATTTGTAAGCATCCGGAAAAAAAGCTTACGATCATCACTTCTTCTATCCTGACAGCGGCAGACCTTTCCGCCTGCGAACACGTCTCCCTTATTATGCTGGGGGGCAATGTGCGCAGCAGTCTTTGCTGTGTAGACGGTATCTATACCACCTCATTCATCCGTGAATTTCACGTAGATAAGGTCTTTTTCGGTGCCAACGGCTTTGACGTCACGGAGGGCATCACCATTACAAACATAAGTGCCAGCCTTGTCAAACGTGCTATGATTGAAAATGCCGTTCAGGTCTTTTTGCTGGCTGATTCAAGCAAATACAACTGTGTTACCCTCAGTCGTGTCTGTCCCATCAGCCGGATCGATTTTCTGGTAACAGATGATCGGCTAACAGCAGACGATGTGGTTGCCATCGAGCAGCAGGGTGTTGAAGTTATCATCGCCAGCGCAAACACGTGACGCGTCAACGTATCGACCTCTCTCCCTCCGGGAGCAGACCTTGTAAAACTACCCACAGAGGATCCGGAACAGATTGCCTGAGAGCGGTCTTCCGACAGCGCTCCGGGCTATTTTCTGCATCAGGGAGCGTCTTCTGTTGCAGCGACCTTGGTAAGCCACAGCGTTATTGCCGTCAGCCGCAAGGGCTGTATGCACCGCGGTAGGCTTGCCTGCCGTCCGGCGAATGTCATTGCGCTGGCAATGCGTTTTGGGCAGACTTTCTTCGCAGCAGCAGACAATTTTTTAGAATAATTTAAGTAAGAATAAAATTTATGGACATCAAACTTATCGTCAGCGATATCGACAATACCATCCTGCGAACGGACGGTACGTTATCCCCCGAGACTACTGCCGCTTTTGAATTAGCCGCTGCCGCAGGCGTTCCTACGGTTTTGGCATCCTCCCGTACACCTACCATTGCCTCTGGGCTGCTGGACAAGGTTGGGGATCTACGCTACATGATCCTGCTGACAGGCTGCCGCATTGCCGACATGAAAACTGGCCACCGAATCTACCAGCGCAGCATGGAGCGTTCTGCCGCACTGGAGCTGATTTCCTATTTAGAGAGCCAGCCGGACTGCTATCTGGAGGTGTGCAGCGATGAGCGCTTTCTCCTTCCATGCGCAGGCCTTGCGTATATACACCGCATCCGTGCGTTTGAGCGCTATCTCCACGATTTGACACCAGCTATGATTGAAATGGAGTCTGTGAGCCGGTATCTCGCCAAGAGTGGCGCTCCTGTTGACAAGCTGTTTTTTTACACGAAACATCGCACGCATTTCCTGGATATTTGCCATGGCCTCCCCCAACAGGCTTCCATCCGACTGGTCAGCCCTGTTCCCAACGGATTGGATGTTCTTCCCTCTGGCGTCAACAAGGGCATCGCACTGCGTTTTCTGTTGGCGCAGCTCCAACTTTTGCCAGAACAGGTCATGGTTTTCGGTGACAGTGAAAACGATGCAGACATGTTTCTGGATGGCACCTTCAACGTGGCGGTGGGCAACGCTTACCCCCTTCTGAAGGAACGGGCATCATTTGTCACCCGCAGCAGTGATGAAGATGGTGTCGCTTATGCCATACGAAAGTTTGTACTGTGAGGATAAATAATTGTCTACAGTAGCTTCAAATTAAAAATTCAGTTGAAATCGCAAATCCTTCACCAAAGAAAAACTTGTCCTTACAAAGGGCCGCGCCATCGGAATTAAGGCAATAAGTCTGTGTCTCGCAGGTTACTGGGCGGTCAACTGCACCATCTACACCAATTATGTCACATACGGCAATCTGTCCACCATCTTCATGCGCAAAGTGATCGTAGGGATGCTGGCCGAGCCGGTGTGTATCCCGCTTGCCATTATCAAGACGGCAGCGAGGAAAAGGGCGGGAATGGGTAGGTTTCCGATCCTCCCCCACCCTCCAAGTATATATTATAACAAGTAATGCCTCCGGGTAATTCCCGGAGGCATTATTTGTTATTCTGGAGGAATTTCGCTATGACCACACCCAGTCGCACCTGCTCCCGCTGCGGCTACACCTCAGGGTGCTGGGTGACTTCAACTTTGCCAACAATAGAAGTGAACATCTGTGCCAAAGGTTCTTTGGAGCTTACGACCGCAATGGGCGCAATAGAACGGAAAGAAGTTCTCGGCTTTCTTCTTAATATGGGGTTTTACCTTACGCAGAGCTGCCTGTGCTACTTCAAATTCCTCTGTTGTCACAATGGCTTCGTGGGTATTCTCGTGATAAATCCAGTCTTCCTTTGGAACTCTGCGCTGGGACTTCGCACGGATTACCATGCTCTCACGAGTGTGATTCACCATGCAACCGGTGTACTTGATATTCTTCAACATAAGCGGAGACGCGTTATGCGCCTCCGCTTTTACTGCACGGTTGATTTCTCTTGCGCTGTATTGCAAGACGTCCCGCGGTTTGTTATAATATGAAAAACAGATAGAAACCGCGATAAGGAGGGATGCGCTGTGGGCGACGGCTATTTTCTGTTGACAAATCTGCTTTCTGAGGATGAAAAAAAGGTGATCACCAGCATCACCGCGCATATCGAGCGGGGTGAAAAGCGGGTGGGCATCCAGCAGATCGCCAACGAGAACTTTCTCTCCACCACCACGATCGTGAAGATGTGCAAGCGGTTGGGCTTCGACGGATATAGCGAGCTGTACTACTACCTCAGCCGCCAGTTCGCCTCTCACGGTCGGGGCCGCGGCACGGAAAGCCTGAAAAGCCTGATCGACAATTACTCTGACGAGCTCATCACCCGCTTCTGTGAGCTTCTGGACGGTTCCCGCACGGCCAAGCTGTTCACCACCGGCGAGGGGTTCTCCAACATCGTGGGCTCCTATATCGCCCAGCGGCTGTCCATCTGCGGCTTTATGGTATTCAATAATGTGCACTTCTACGACTATATGCTGTTCCGCGACGCCCATCACCTGACGGACGGCTCGGACGCACCTCCGGTAATGTTCGCCGTCAGCCAGAGCGGAGAGACGGCGCCCGTACTGAACGACGTGCGCCACGCCCGCCAAAACGGCCATAAGATCGTCACCTTCACCAAGCGGAGCGACTCCACGCTGGCCCAGATGTCGGATATTGTGTTCGTGGTGGACGGTTCCAAGCAGACGCTGGCGGGCAGCCTGCCCAACACCTTCTTCGGCCATGTGATCCTGGCCTTCGAGGAACTGGTGGCCTTCTACTTTGACGGCGGCCATCGCTGACAAGATATTACTTTTTTTACCAAAAGAGAAAATTTTTTCTTCCAGAGGTGTGCTATACTGAACATCGGTATGGTGCGCCTTGCGCGTATCGTGCGGTATCATGCTCTGGGCAGTCTGCCCGGACACAGGAACAATATGATATAATGGAGGAAAAACAATGAAGAAGATTTTTGCGCTTCTGCTGGCGTTGGTCATGACTATGTCTCTCGTGGCCTGCGGCGGCAATGCTGCCAACGATCAGCAGGACGGCGACGCCGAGGGTTCCAAGAAGATCGAGACCCTGAAGGTCGCGTTCGTTCCTTCCCGCGAGCCTGAGGAGATCATCACTGTTACCGAGCCCCTGAAGCAGATGCTGAAGGACGAGCTGGCCGCTCAGGGCTATGAGGTGGGCGATGTGGAGATCACCGTCGGCACCACCTACGAAGCCGTTGGCGAGGGTCTGGAGGCCGGTACCATCGACGTGGGTCTGATCCCCGGCGGCACCTATGTGCTGTATGATGACGGCGCTGAGGTCATCCTGACCGCCACCCGCGACGGTCTGAGCAAGGACTCTGACAACGCCAAGGATTGGAACGACGGCCAGCCCACCGAGGCTTCCGACAAGCAGGTGGTTTCCTACCGTGCCCTGTTCATCGCCGGTCCCTCTGCCAAGGGTCAGGAGCTGCTGACCAAGGTCAACAACGGCGAGGAGCTGACCTGGGAGGATCTGGACAGCGCCAACTGGAGCATCATGGGCACCTCTTCCCCCGCCGGTTACATCTATCCCGCCCTGTGGCTGCAGGATCACTACGGCAAGGGCATCTCTGATCTGAAGAGCGCCGTGCAGTCCGATTCCTACGCCAGCGCCTTTGCCCGTCTGGCCTCCGGTCAGGTGGACGTGCTGGTGACCTATGCCGACGCCCGCCGCGACTATGCCGAGCGCTGGAACAGCGAGTTCGGCCGTGACGGCACCATCTGGGAGGAGACCGGCGTCATCGGCGTTACCGCCCCCATCTACAACGACACCATCTCCGTCAGCAAGAACTCCGAGATCATGGACGCTGACCTGATCGCCGCTCTGCAGCAGGCGTTCATCAACATCGGCAACACCGATGCCGGTAAGGAAGTCATCAAGATCTACAGCCACAACGGCTATCAGGTGGCACAGGCTTCCGATTACGACAACGAGCGCGCCGCACAGAAGCTCATTCAGGAGCTGACCGCCGCCAACTAACGCACTTTCCCAAACGCGGGGAGGACTGTAAGGATCAAACCTTCCGCTGTCCTCCCCGCGTTTTTATTTCAGGAAAAGAGGAAACATATGATTATTTTCGACCATGTATCCAAGGTGTATCCCAACGGCACGGTGGGGCTGGATGACGTGAACCTGACCATTCAGGACGGGGAATTTGTGGCCATCATCGGCCGCTCCGGCGCAGGGAAGTCCACGCTGCTGCGGTCAGTGAACCGGATGCACCAGATCACCTCCGGCACGCTGACGGTGAACGGCACCGACGTCAGCACCCTGTCCGGCAAAAGTCTGCGCCGGTTCCGCCGGGGCATCGGCATGGTGTTCCAGTCCTTCAATCTGGTGACCCGCACCACCGTCATCAAAAATGTGCTGTCCGCCTGTGTGCCGGACATGCCCTTCTGGCGGGTGCTGCTGGGCGCCTTCCGGAAAGCGGACAAGATCAAGGCGCTGGAATCTCTGGACAAGGTGGGAATTCTGGACAAGGCCTACATCCGGGCCGACCAGCTCTCCGGCGGCCAGCAGCAGCGCGTGGCGCTGGCCCGCACGCTGACGCAGGATCCCCAGATCATTCTGGCGGACGAGCCGGTGGCCGCCCTTGACCCCGTCACCGCCAAGCAGGTGATGCAGGACTTTGTCCGCATCAATCAGGAGATGGGCATTTCCATTCTGCTGAACATCCACCATGTGGAGCTGGCTTTGGAATACGCCGACCGCATCATCGGCATCCGGGCAGGCAAGATCGTCTATGACGGCCCCTCCGCCAACGTGGACAAGGCGGTGCTGAGCGCCATCTACGGCGACGACAGCGAGACGGAGGCAGACGCATGAGCCTGTACGACCGTCTGTTCAAGCCCCGCCGCTATACTCTGCCCAACGGCACGGTGGTGGAGGAAAAGCGCAGCCGCGCTCCGCTGGTCATTCTGTTCGTGGTGGCGCTGGGCGCGCTGTCCGTGCATATCACCGGCTTCAACTTTGCGGTGCTGGTGAAGAAGGGCAGCAAATTCTTCGATATCCTTACGGCCATGTTCCCGCCCAACACCGGGTATCTGGCCAAGATCTGGCAGCCGCTGTGGGACACCATCAAAATGTCCTTCCTCGGCTCCTTCGTGGGCGCGGTGCTGGCCATCCCCTTCGCTATTGCCGCCGCCAGCAACATCGTGACCAACCGCGTGGTGGTGTTCATCGTCCGGCTGTTCCTCAGTCTGGTGCGGACGCTGCCCACGCTGGTGTGCGCCCTGATCGCCACCTATATCTTCGGCCTTGGCACCATGGCGGGCACCTGCGCCATCGCGGTGTTCACCTTCGCCTATGTGGGCAAGCAGCTCTTTGAGATCATCGAGACGGTGGACATGGGACCCTATGAGGCCATGGAGGCGCTGGGCGCCACCCGTCTGCAAGCTTTTACCACCGCGGTGTTTCCGCAGGTGCTGCCCACCTATCTGTCTGTGTCCCTGTTCTGTCTGGAGGGCAACGTGCGTTACGCCTCCATTCTGGGCTATGTGGGCGCGGGCGGTCTGGGCCTTATCATGAATGAAAAAATCGGCTGGCGTGAGTACGACAGCCTTGGCATGATCCTGATCGTCCTGTTTGTGGCCGTTATGGTCATCGAGGGTATCAGCCACGGCCTGCGCAAGCGTTTGACGTAAGGAGGCAGTATGGAACAGAAAATTCAAAAAGCCTACGCCTCTGCGCCGAAAACGTGGCTGTGGCAGCTGCTGGCCGCTTTTATCATCGCCTGTCTGCTGGCATGGTCTGGCACAGCGGTGCGGGTCAGTACCCCCACCAGTAACGGCCTTGAGGTGGCAAAAAACATCATCTCCGGCATTTTCCACCCCTCCGGCAAGCTGCTGTTCACGCTGGGCACCAATGGCGTGCCCTATCTGCTGCTGGAGACGTTCTGCATCGCCTTTCTGGGCACCATCGTGGGCGCGGTGATCTCGCTGCCGCTGTCCTTTCTCTCCGCCAGTAATCTGGTGCCCCGGCCCATCGCCCTGATCGGCCGAGTGGTCATCGCCGCCATCCGCACCATCCCCGCCTTTGTCTATGGTCTGATGTTCATCCGCGTCACCGGCCCCGGCCCCTTCGCGGGACTTCTCACCATGTCGCTGTGCTCCATCGGCATGGTGTCCAAGATGTTCATTGAAAGCATCGAGGATCTGGACAAGCGTATTCTGGAATCGTTGGACGCGGCGGGGTGCACTACTTTTCAGAAGATCCGCTACGGCATTCTGCCGCAGCTGACGGCGGACTTCACCTCCACCATCATCTACCGCTTCGACATGAACCTGCGTGACGCCACGGTGCTGGGTCTGGTGGGTGCTGGCGGTATCGGCGCGCCGCTGATCTTTGCCATGAGCTCCTATCGCTGGAACGAGGTGGGCGCGATCCTGCTGGGATTGATCGTGCTGGTGCTGATCATCGAGTGGATCTCCTCCCGGATCCGCGTTAAGCTGGCACGGGGGTGAAGCTGTGGAGACGAAAAACTTTACGATCTATTTTACCTCCGACCTGCACGGTTATATCTACCCCACCGACTATCGCAGCCGTGAGGAGCGGGACATCGGCCTGTTCAAATGCGCCAGCCAATTCCGTAAGGACGGCAATACGCTGATCATCGACGGCGGCGATATTCTGCAAGGCTCCCCTCTGGGCGCTTACTGTCACGACACGCTGGGGGACGCCAGCCGGTTTGCCGAGATGATGAACCGCTGCGGCTATGACTATGTAACGCTGGGCAACCACGATTTCAACTACGGCATGGCGTATCTGGACAGCTATCTCAATGCCCTCCATGCCCGCTGCGTCTGTGAAAACGTCCGCTGGGACGGCGCGGGAGTGCGCTTTCCCGCCCGCATCCACACGCTGGAAAACGGGTTGCGGATCGGCATCGTGGGCATTGTCACCGACTATGTGAACATCTGGGAGCGGCCGGAGCACCTGTCCGGCGTCACCGTCAACGATCCCATTCCCGCCGCCCGTGCGGCACTGGAGACGCTGAAGGATCAGGTGGACGTGACGCTGTGCATCTATCACGGCGGCTTTGAGCGGGATCTGGCCACTGGCCGCGTACTGTCCTCCACCCATGAAAACGTGGCCTACCGGCTGTGTCAGGAGCTGGACTTCGATATTCTGCTGACGGGGCACCAGCATATGACCGTTCACGGTCAGACGGTATGCGGCACCTTCGTGGTGCAGCCCACAGACCGGGGTCAGGAGTTCCCGCGCATTGACGCCGCCGTATCTGGCAAGGAAAAACGCTTCACAAGCGAGACCGTCCATGCAGGCGGCGTCTGCCGCCGGGAATGGCTGGCAGAGTTCGCTGAAATGGAGCACGGCGCACAGGGTTGGCTGGATCAGGTGGTGGGCCATCTGCCCCGCCCGCTGCTGCCGGATACACCGCTGCGCATGGCGGCCGAGGGCAGTGGTCTTCCCGACCTGTTCAATGCGGTGCAGCTCTGGGCCAGCGGTGCGCAGCTGTCCGCCGCCAGCCTTGCCAACGATGTGGCGGGGCTGCCGCAGGTGGTGCGGCGGCGCGATCTGCTGGTGGCCTACCCCTATACCAACACGCTGTCAGTGCTGGAGATCACAGGCGCGGTTCTGCGGCAGGCCATGGAGCGCAGCGCGGAGTACTTTACCCAAAACGATGACGGCACCCTACGGGTCTCAGACTGCTTCCTGGAGCCGAAGGTGGAGCACTACAACTACGACTATTACATGGGGGTGTCCTATACCTATGATATCTCCCGCCCGGCGGGACAGCGGGTCACCGCGATGACCGTTGACAGAAAACCGGTGGCGGACGATGATGTGTTCACCATCTGCCTGAACAGCTATCGGGCCAGCGGCACCGGCGGGTATGACTGCTATACAGGCTGCCCTGTGGTGCGGGAGATCGGCACAGAGATGTCCGACCTGATTCTGGACTACTTTAAGCAGTACGGCGATGATATCCCGGATCTCCGCGGAGATTTTCAGGTTCTGCCCGCTGTTAAGGAATGAGTCCCACGATTTGACGTTTATGAACGTACCTCCCCCGCTGGGCTTGCTTTTTCGCGGCGGGTGTGGTATGCTGGGAAAAATCCGGGCGGCGGCGAACTCGCCGCCGCCCGTGCTGGGTCAAAACGTCGGGTCGTGCCTTGTCACTGGGGACCCGGCGTTTTACTTGTTCAGCCGCTCGAGGAGCTTTTCGCAAAACTCCTGGATAGTCTCGCACTCATAAGCGAGTAACAAGAGCCGGAGCCGTTTGGCTTCCTGCGCCTGCTGTACAAGTATTTCGCCCATGTTCGGCGTAGTCATGCTGCATATTAAAAGCCAGAAGCATCAGGGGCCTTTTTCATCGCTAAAGGGCTGACTCACGCAATCGCTTCTGCCAACGCAAAAAAATACCGCAGGGCTTTTGCCCTGCGGTATTTTCTTACTTCTGTTCATATTGCTGTTTGTATTCCGCCGCTTCCTCCCGGTACATGGCGGCGCTGGCGCGATTGGCGGCGATTTCCTCCGCCGTGACAGCCCGCCGTACCTTGGCAGGCATTCCCACCACCAGCGAGCCATCGGGGATCACGGCGTTCTGGGGCACCAGCGCTCCCGCGCCGATAATGCAGTTGCTGCCCACCACGGCGCCGTTCAGAACGATAGCGCCCATGCCCACCAGCGTATTGTCGCCCACGGTGCAGCTGTGGAGAATGGCGCTGTGGCCCACGGTGCAGCCGTCGCCCACATGCAGCGGCATGCCCCGCTCGATATGCAGCACGCAGTTATCCTGAATGTTGGTGCCCCGGCCAATGACGATCTCATCCAGCTCGGAGCGGATCACCGCGCCGAAGAACACGCTGCTCTCCGCGCCGATGCGGACATTGCCCACCACCGTGGCGGTAGGGGCGACAAAAACGGGCTCGTGAATTTCCGGTATTTTCATGGTGCATTCTCCTTAATTTTATATTGTTTCAGAACATACCCAGCTGCTTGAACAGTGTGATCCAGAAAAACAGCGTGAAGAAGGACAACGCGGTGGACACCACCACGGCGCTGCCGGCCAGATGACTGTCGCCGCCCAGCTGCTGGGCCATGTTGAAGGAATTGACTGCGGTGGGGGCGGTGGTCATGGCCAGCAGGGTGACGAACTCGATATCCCGCAGGCCCAGCGCCATGGACAGCGTCAGGATCAAGCCGGGAAACACCACCAGCCGCAGCCCCACGCACACCAGCAGCTCTTTCTTATAGGTCGCCAATTCCTGCGCCTCAAAGGACGCGCCCAACAGCAGCAGGATCAGCGGCGTGGCCGCGCTGTTCATCTTTCCGGCAAAGGACACCAGCACCTCCGGCAAGACGATATGCAGCGCCTGCATCAGCAGACCCAGCGCCGAGGCGATGATAAGGGGATTCTTCGCCACCGCCAGCAGCACCTCGCCCAACTTCGGCTTTCCGCCCCGGAAGTACTCCAGCACCACCACCGACATCATGTTATAAAACGGCACCACAATGGCGATTATCAGCGCCGTTACGCCGAGATTGCCGCCGGGCAGCAGCTCCGCGGCGATAGGCAGGCCCAGCAGCACGAAGTTACTGCGGAAGGCCGCCTGGATCATCACGCCCCGGCGCTCCGGCGCTTTCTCCGCCAGCAGCACAACGCCAAAGGCGACGACCACCATTCCCAGTGCCATGCCCACCACAAACAGCACGTAGGGCAGGCGCACCGCCTGAGAAAAATCGGAGATGTAAATATTATAGAACAGCATCACCGGCATAAAGGTGTAAAACGTCACCTTATTGAACCGGCGCACCTCCTCCGGGCCGATCCAGCCCAGACGCTTGACGCCGTAACCAACGGCGATAATCAAAAACAACGGAACAATCGCTTCAAATGCGATCGATAATGCCTGCAAGACATCTCCTGCTTTCATATAGTATTTTGCCCCGCCATCATATCACGCTGTTTGCCGGATTGCAACCGTCATAATGCGACAAAAAGGGGAGCCGCGCTCCCCTTTTCATGCACAATATCTTTACGAAAGCTTCACGGCGCCGTGGTAGTCCACCGGAAGATCCCGCACCTGCCAGTGATGCTCCAGCGGGAAAACGGCACGCTCCATCCTGGCGGCGAAGCCCTCGTCACGGGTGACACACAGAATGGTAGGGCCTGCACCGCTGATGCACACGGCGCGGCAGCCGTTCTGATTGGCCAGCGCCTCGATCTTATCGTACTCCGGGATCAGGCGGCGGCGGTAGGGCTGGTGCAGCCGGTCCTGCAGGGAGGCGGCGATCAGCTCCTCGTCCCCTTGCTCGATGGCCCGCAGCAGCACCGCCAGAAAGCCGGCGTTGCGCACCGCGTCGCTGTGGGACACCATGGAGGGCAGCACGCGCCGCGCCTCGTGGGTGCTGAGGGGGAAGTCCGGCGACAGCGCCACAAACCGCAGCTCCGGATGGGGCAGATACTCCACCGTGTACACCTGTCCGCCCAGCAGCATGGAAGCGGTCAGGCCGCCCAGCAGCGCCGGGGCCAGATTGTCGGGGTGACCCTCGATCTCCGTGGTCAGGGACAGCAGCTGCCGCTTGTCAAAGGGCTTGCCCGCCATGATGTTGGCCGCCATGGCGCCGGCGGCGATCAGCGCCGCCGAGGAGCCAAGGCCCCGGCACACGGGAATATCCGCCTGAATGTGGATATGCACCGGCGGCACGTCACTGCGGCGCAGCTCCCGCCACACCCGCTCATAGGCCACATAGGCCAGATTCTCCGTTGTCTGATACTGCTCGTCACAGCCGGAGAAGCTCAACCGCTCCGCCGGGGTAAAAGATAAGGTATTGTAAAGTCCCAGCGCGCAGCCCAGCACGTCAAACCCCGCCGCCAGATTAGCGGTGGTGGCCGGGACACGGATGGTCACTCGCTCCATACCGGTTCACCCGCTTTCTTCAAAACATACGCCAGCATATCCTCCCGGTCGATCACATCCCGGTGGCGGACGGCCTGCTGCCGCAGGCTGGCCAGATTGGGCGGCACGGGTACGCCGGTCAGGGCGTGGAGCCGCTCCATCACGGCGAATTCGTCATCCTCCGGCTGTTCGCCCAGTCCCTCCAGTACGGCGGCAGGGAACTTGTAGGGCGACGCGGTGGACAGTACCACCACAGGGTTATGGTCGGCGCAGGCGGCCTTGTAATCCTGCGCCACCTGCCATGCCACCGCCGTGTGGGTATCCGCCAGATAGCGCTGCTCCTTCCACAGCCTGCCGATGGCCGCCTTGGTGGCGGCGTCGTCGCAGCAGCCGCTCCAGAACACGGACTGCATCTTCTCCAGCAGGGCGTCGGGCACCTGATAGACGCCCGTCTCCTTCAGCTGCGCCATCAGCTGCGCCACCAGCGCCGCATCGCCGCTCATGAGATACAGCAGCCGCTCCAGATTGCTGGACACCAGAATGTCCATGGAGGGAGATACCGTCTTATAGAAGGGGCGGTTGCGGTCATAGCGGCCGGTGCGCAGGAACTCCGTCAGCACGTTGTTGGCGTTGCTGGCGCAGACGAGCCGTCCCACCGGCAGCCCCAGTTCACGGGCAAAATAGCCCGCCAGAATATCACCGAAGTTGCCGGTCGGCACGGCGAAATCCACCTTGTCGCCCACTTTGACGCGGCCCATGCGGCACAGGTCGGCGTAGGCGCGGAAGTAATACACCACCTGCGGAGCCAGCCGCCCGATGTTGATGGAATTGGCGGAGGACAGGCGCACGCCCTTCCCCTCCAGCAGCTTCTGCCGCTCCACGGCGGCGAAGATCTCCTTCACGCCGGTCTGGGCATCGTCGAAGTTGCCCCGGACGGCGCACACGCACACGTTGCGGCCCAGCTGGCTTTCCATCTGCCGCTGCTGCACGGCGCTGACGCCGCCATAGGGATAGAACACGATGATCTTCGTGCCCGGCACATCCTGAAAGCCCGCCATGGCGGCCTTTCCCGTGTCGCCGCTGGTGGCGGTCAGGATCAGGATCTCGTCCTCTACGCCGCACTTCTCCCGCGCCGCCGTCATCAGCCGGGGCAGCATACTGAGGGCCACATCCTTAAAGGCACTGGTGGGGCCGCGGAACAGCTCCAGCACCGCGTCCTCCCCCACGGAAACGGTGGGGGTCAGGTCGGACGTTTCAAACTTCCCCGCGTAGGCGGCGTGAACCAGCTTGTTCATCTCCTCTTTATCATAAGACGGCAGCAGCGCCGCCAGAATCTCACGGGCCATGGACAGGGTATCCAACTGCAAAACAGCCTGCCAGTCCAGCTTCACCTGCGCCAGCGACGGCATGGTGTACAGTCCGCCGTCAGGGGCAAGGCCCTGCAGCACTGCCTGTGCCGCCGTGGCGTGCAGCTCCGGGTTCCGTGTGCTTTGGTATTCCATCATGGGATTTGACCTCCGGGTAATTTCTCCAAAAATTTTCTCGAAAAAAGCAAAAATTTCGCCTTGCATTTTCATGATGGTTATGATATATTGTTTCCCATAAAAAGTCAAGTGTTTTTTATTCGAAGACAAATTGTCATATATTGTCTTTTTGTCTCCCAGAGAAAACACTTTGCACCCGACGAAAGGACTGTTGATATGTTAAAAGTAGCAAAATTCGGCGGCTCCTCCATGGCCGACGCCGTGCAATTTGCCAAAGTCAAGGCCATTGTAGAGGCCGACGACGCCCGCCGCGTCATCGTCGTGTCCGCCCCCGGCAAACGGTACAAGGACGATCACAAGGTGACGGATCTCCTCTATTTGTGCAGCGCCCACCTGAAATACGGCGTCAGCTGCGAGAAAATTTTCGCCCTGATCCGCCAGCGGTATCAGCAGATCGCCGACGACTGCGGCCTGTCCCTCGATCTGGCGGCGGAGTTCGACGCTCTGTGGCAGCGGATGTGCAGCGGTGAAGCGGACGAGGAGTATCTGGCCTCTCGCGGCGAATATTTCGCCGCCCGGCTGATGGCAGAGTATCTGGGCTATACCTTTTTGGACGCGGCGCTGTGGCTGCGGTTCAAGTTTGACGGCACGGTGGATCAGGAAGCCAGCTATGAGGCGCTGCGGAAGGCGGCGGACGGCCAGCGGGTGGTGATCCCCGGCTTCTACGGGGCTATGCCCGACGGCCGGGTGGTGACCCTGACCCGCGGCGGCAGCGACATCACCGGCGCGCTGGCAGCGGCGGCGCTGGACGCCGACGTATATGAGAACTGGACGGACGTGTCCGGTATCCTGATGGCCGATCCCCGCATCGTGGAGAACCCCGAACCCATCCGCCGCGTCACCTACAGCGAGCTGCGTGAGCTGAGTTACCTGGGCGCGCAGGTGCTGCACGAGGGCACGGTGTTCCCCGTCCGGGAGAAAAATATTCCCCTGAACATCCGCAACACCAACGATCCCGCCCACGACGGCACCATAATCCTCAGCAGCATCGACGACGAGGAGCAGGACGAAAGCTTCATTACCGGTATCGCCGGCAAAAAGGGCTTCTCCATCATCACCATCGCCAAGAGCGGCATGTCCTCGGAGCCCGGCTCTCTGCTGAAGCTGCTGTCCATTCTGGCCAAGCATCAGGTAAACGTGGAGTACGCGCCCTCCGGCATCGACACCGTGTCGCTGGTGGTGGAGGCCACCAAGGCCGCCCCGTGCCTGTACAGTATGCTGGGCGAGATTCAGCAGGAGGTGCAGCCCGACACCATCAAAGTGACGGAGCACATCGCCGTGGTGGCGGCGGTAGGCCGGAAGATGGCGTACCGTCTGGGCGTGTCCGGTAAGATCTTCAGCAAGCTGGGCGAACACGGCGTCAATATCCGTATGATAACGCAAGGCCCCGAGGAGCTGAACATCATCGTGGGCGTAGAGGAAAAGGACTTTGAACAGGCCATTCGTGTCCTGTATGACAGCTTTGTAAAGGAGGAAGTTGCAAAATGAAGCAGTTTAAGGTAGGTATTCTGGGCGCTACCGGCGCGGTAGGCCGCGAGATGATGAAGATTCTGGAGGAGCGCAAGTTCCCCGTGGCGGAGCTGCGGCCCATCGCCAGTGAGCGCAGCGCAGGCACGAAGCTGCCCTTTAACGGCGGCGAGGTAGAAGTGGTCGCCGCCGCCGACAGCGCCTTCGAGGGTCTGGATCTGGTGCTGGGCGCGGCGGAAAACGACATTGCCAAGCAGTACGCGCCCGCCATCGTCAAGGCCGGTGCGGTATTCGTGGACAACTCCAGCGCCTTCCGTCTGGACAAGGACGTGCCGCTGGTGATCCCGGAGATCAACCCCGAGGACGTGAAGTGGCACAAGGGCATCATCTCCAACCCCAACTGCACCACCATCGTGTCGCTGGTGGCCATCAACGCCCTGAACCAGTTGAGTCCCATCGAGAGCATCGTGGCCTCCAGCTATCAGGCGGTCAGCGGCGCAGGCGCAGGCGGCCCCATCGAGCTGATGGCCGAGGTGGACGCGCTGAGCAGGGGCGAAAGCTACCAGCCCAAGGTGTTCCAGTATCAGATCGCCTATAACGTCATCCCCCAGATCGGCGGCGAGGCCTTCGAGGGCTACACCTCCGAGGAGATGAAGATGCAGAACGAGGGCCGCAAGATCCTGCACCTGCCCAACCTGAAGGTCAGCTGCACCTGCGTCCGCGTTCCCGTGGTTCGCAGCCACAGCGTATCCATCGTGGTGCGTACCAAGGATAAGATCAGCGTGGCCGACGCCAAGGCCGCCATCGCCCAGGCGGCAGGCTGCCGCCTGGTGGACGATCTCAAGAACAAGCAGTATCCCATGCCGCTGGATACCTCCGATCAGGACATCGTGTTTGTGGGCCGCATCCGGGACGACCTTACCAGCGACAACGGCCTGAACCTCTGGTGCTGCGGCGATCAGGTGCGCAAGGGTGCCGCCACCAACACCGTGCAGATCGCCGAGCTGGCCATGGGCCTTTGATTTTTCAAACAAGAGAACCTCTTCATAAACAAGGAACAGGGCTGCGGCCCTGTTCCTTGTTTATTGCAGTCCTCTTCTGTTAGGCTGCTGTATCATTGTTTTTTTATGATATCCCGCACCACAAGCAAAACATGCTCCGCCTGCTCCGGCGACAGCCGCTCGATCTCGCGGAGCAGCTCCTTCGACTTCTGCGGAGCGGCAGCGTCCGTGTTAAAGAACTCCTGCGGGGTGATGTTCAGGTAGTCGCAGATATAGAAAAAGCCCGTCATGGACGGCAGCGTCCGCTTGTTTTCGATCTTGTTGATATAGCTCTCGCTCTGCCCAAGAGAAAGGCTCATGTCCCGTGCGGAAACGCCCATCGGCTGCATATCAAGGGACTGTGCAAAGAAAGCAAACTGCTTCCATACCATGTCAGGTTCTTTTCCACCTACGATGAGGCGCTTGCCTTTGATGGCCGGGCGGTAGGTCTGTGCAAGATATGCGGCAAAAAATCAGAACAGCTCGGAGGTGCAAAAAATGAATCTTGAGCATCCTTTTTTCAAGAAGCAACGTTCAATTAAAGCATTTAAGGCGTTTAGGGATGAGAGCTCTTTAGCGTACCATGCCCAAAAAGATGATCCTGCGGTGGCGGAACTCGATGCGGCGCTTATGTCCTGCCCGGATGAGTTAACTGGCGCAGCTCCCTACCTTCGGGCGGGAAGATCGCTCAATGTAGGAGCTTGCTGTGTAGTTGCCCAGTACGAGGCAAAGATTGTCACAGCGCGATGCATCAGTGGCGCTGACATACCCGCCACACCTCTTTTTTCAGCGGAAAAGGTGGCTGCCATTCGGTCAGATCCAGAACTGCAGCATGATGCTGACGAGGCGCGCAAAATGGCAGGTGCGGCAAAAATAGCGTTGGATGACGCACAGCGTCAACTGGCAGAAGCCGAAGCCGATGTGGAAGAAAAATGCGCGGAAGCTGAGGCACGCCCCACCCCCGCTTCAGAGGCACAGAAAATATTGGATGGTGAGGTAGCGCAAACGATGGAGCTGCTGCAAAAATCCATCGCTGCTCGAAATGAACTCTATGCCGCAGGTATTATCTTTGGGAAATACCAAAATGCGGTTGCGCTGTCGTCTTTCTATGAATACCTTATGTCAGGGCGCTGCGAAAAGCTGGAGGGGACGAACGGTGCCTATAGCCTGTACGAGTCGGAAGTTCGCGCCAATCGCGTCATTGAACAGTTGGATACGGTGATCGACTCGCTGGACCAAATAAAGGCCAACCAATACATGATGTACTCCGCCATGTGCAGCATGAAGCAGGAATTGACGCAGCTCAACGACACGATGAACAGCGCCTTGGCCGCGATATACAACATAGAAAACAGCGCGTCAGATGTCGTCATACAACTGGAAGGCATTTCGCAGATCGGTACTACTATCGCCAAGAACAGCGATGTGATTGCGCACAACACCGCTGCCACCGCATATTATGCAGAGAAAAACGCTGAACTGACCAATGTGATGGGATATTTGGTTGCTTTGAGATAAGAGATATTCCTTGGGTACTTAAAAATAATTCTAATACGCAAAACAGGCGGCCTCCCCAATTAAGGAGGCCGCCTGTTTTTTTTGCTGCGGCAAAATCCACAAAAGCCAATTTCTGCAACTTTTGCGGGCATTTTCCAAATCATTACAACAAAGCTTTTCGGCAAAATAACGAAAAGCCCTAAAACCATAATGGTTTCAGGGCTTTTGACGATGGTGCGCGGTACAGGACTCGAACCTGTGACCCCATGCACGTCAAGCATGTGCTCTAGCCAGCTGAGCTAACCGCGCGGACAACGGTGATATAATAGCGTATCTTTCCGGTTTTGTCAATAGCTATTCCGCAAAAAAACGCAATTTTTTCTATCCGCGTCTCAGCTTCGCCCGGCATACTTCCGCAGCTGCTGCTCAAATTCCGGGCTGCGGGGACAGCTCACCGTGACCAGTTTCCCTGTCCGGGGGTGGACAAAGCGCAGCTCCACCGCCTGAAGGCACTGCCCTGCCAGTCCCGGCACCGGCTTTTTCGCGCCGTACACCGTGTCGCCCAGAATGGGGTGGCCGATGTAGGCCATGTGTACCCGGATCTGGTGGGTGCGGCCCGTTTCCAGACGGCAGCGCACGTGGGTCACGCCGTTATAGCGGGCGATGACCTCCCAATGGGTCACGGCGCGGCGGCCGTTGCGGGGCTCCACCGCCATCTTTTTCCGGTCGGAGGGATGCCGTCCGATGGGCGCGTCCACCGTGCCGCTGTCCTGCCGCAGATTGCCCATCACCAGACACTCGTATGTCCGGGCCAGCGTATGGTCGCTGAGCTGAGCGCTGAGTGCCAGATGGGCGGCGTCATTCTTGGCGGCGATGATCAGGCCGCTGGTGTCCCGGTCGATGCGGTGGACGATACCGGGCCGCTTCTCACCGCCGATGCCGGACAGCGAATCGCCGCAGTGATGCAGCAGGGCGTTGACCAGCGTGCCGTCGGGATGGCCCGGCGCAGGATGCACCACCAGCCCCACCGGCTTGTTCACCACGATCACGTCCTGATCCTCATACACCACGTCCAGCGGAATATCCTGCGGCTCCACAGCGATCTCCTCCGCCTCGGGGCGGGTTACTTCCACAGTCTCGCCGCCGGTCAGACGGTAGTTCTTCGCCGCGCTCACGCCGTTCACGGCGACGCCGCCGCTCTCCAGCAGCTTGGCCGCCGCGCTACGGGTCAGGCCCTCTACATGGGCGGCCAGCCACGCGTCGATCCGAACGCCCCGGTCTTCACTTGTCGCCGTCAGCGTCAGTTGCATCGTCTTTCTTCCTCGCGTCGTATTTTTCGTAGAACCACAGGTAATACACCGCGCCCAGAATCACGCCCACCACCACGAAGCAGTCGGCCAGATTGAACACGGGGTAGTCGAACAGCAGCAGGTCGAACATATCCACCACGTAGCCGTTGGCGATGCGGTCGATGATATTGCCCACGCCGCCGCCCAGAATCAGCAGCGCCGCCGCGACGCCCAGCGGATGCCGCACGATCCGCCGCAGCAGCAGATAGGCCACCGCCACCAGCAGCACTGCCGTTACCGCCACCAGCAGCACCGTCTTGCCAGAAAAGCTTGACCACGCCGCGCCGTAGTTATGCACACGGGTCAGCTGCAGAAAGCCCGGCAGGAAGCCGGTGCTCTGGCCCAGTGCAAGATGGTTGACCGTCCAGCTTTTCAGCAGCTGGTCGCAGCCGATCAGCACCAGCACCACCAGCGTATAAAGCGCATATATCATATCGTAGCCCTCGTTATCTTCAAAATGATCCCCTCTATCATAGCGCAAAGCCGCCGGATTTGCAAGCACAAGAGAAGCTTCCGCCATTCCGGAAGCAGCAAGCCCACCCCGTTAAGGGGCAGGCTTGCTGCGTTCGCCTTATTTTGTAGGCGTGACCATCTTTTCCGGCTGCACGATCCGGTCATACACTTCCTCCGACAGACTTCCTCTGGCCAGCACGGCTTCCCTGAGGGTAAGCCCCTCCTGCAATGCCTTTTTGGCGCAGGCGGCGGCCTCCTCATAGCCGATCTCGGGGGTCAGGCAGGTGACCAGCATCAGCGAATTGTTCAGGTTTTCCTCCATCCGCCGCGCGTTGGGGGTGATGCCGTCCACACAGTGGACGCGGAAGGAATCCATGGCGTCTGCCAGCAGATTGCAGGACAGCAGGAAGTTGTACGCCGACACCGGCAGGAACACGTTCAGCTGGAAATTGCCCTGCGAGGCCGCCACGCTGATGGCGGTATCGTTGCCCATGACCTGCACGGCCACCATGGTCAGCGCCTCGCACTGGGTGGGATTGACCTTGCCCGGCATGATGCTGCTGCCCGGCTCGTTGGCGGGAATGTTCAGCTCGCCGATGCCGCAGCGCGGGCCGCTGGCCTCCCATCGGATGTCGTTGGCGATCTTCATCAGGTTGCAGGCCAGCGCTTTCAGCGCACCGTGGGCAAAAACCAGCGCATCCTTCGCGGTAAGGGCGTGGAATTTGTTTTCATCCGGAATAAATGCCACACCGGTCAGCACGGAAAGCTTCCGGCATACCGCCGCGTCAAAGCTCTGCGGCGCGTTCAGCCCCGTGCCCACGGCAGTACCGCCGATGGCCAGCTTGCGCAGCTCCGTCAGGCTGCTCTCCAGCATCCGGCAGGGCACCGCCACCATCTCGCGCCAACCGGAGACCTCCTGCGCGAAGCGGATGGGCGTGGCGTCCTGCAAATGGGTACGCCCGATCTTGATGATCTCCGGATACGCCTCCTCCAGCCCCTTGAAGGACTTCTCCAGCCGCTGCGCGGCAGGCAGCACCTTCTGAGAAACGGCCAGCACGGCGGCAATGTGCAGCGCCGAGGGATAGGTGTCGTTGCTGGACTGGGAGCGGTTGGCGTGATCGTTGGGGTGCACTGTGACGCCGTGATCCGCCGCAATGTGGCTGATGACCTCGTTGACGTTCATGTTGGTCTGGGTGCCGCTGCCGGTCTGCCAGACCACAAGAGGAAACTCCTCATCCCACTTCCCTGTCCGGATCTCCTGACAGGCCCGCGCAATCACGTTCGCCTGCTCTTTGCTGAGCAGCCCGTCCTCAAAATTCGCCTGTGCGCAGGCCTCCTTGAGATAAGCGAACGCGGTGATAATCTCCTGCGGCTGGCGCTGGCCGCCGATTTTGAAATTGTCCTTGCTTCGCTGGGTCTGCGCGCCCCAATGGCGCTCGGCAGGCACCTGCACCTGCCCCATGGTGTCGTGTTCGATTCGATATTTCATAGTCGTTTCCTATTTAATTTAGATACGGGCCACGCCGTCTTTCCTCGCGGCCTCTGCGGCAGCGTGAGCCACCGCGTCCCGAAGACGGGGATCAAACGCCTTGGGAAGAATATAATCGGCGGTCAGCTCCTCGTCGCTGACGAGACCGGCAATGGCATATGCGGAGGCGATCTTCATATTCTCGGTGATCTGGCTGGCCCGAACGTCCAGTGCGCCGCGGAAAATACCGGGGAAGCAGAGCACATTGTTGATCTGGTTGGGATAGTCGCTGCGGCCGGTGGACACCACCGCCGCACCAGCGGCCTTGGCCTCGTCGGGGAAGATCTCCGGCGTGGGATTGGCGCAGGCGAAGATGATGGGATCCTTGGCCATGGTGCGGATCATGTCCGCTGTCAGCACCCCCGGTGCCGAGACGCCGATAAACACGTCGGAGCCCTTGATGACCTCGGCCAGCGTACCGGACTGCTTTTCGCGGTTCGTCACGGCGGCGATAGCCTGCTTGGCGGGGTTCAGCCCCTCGCGCCCCTCATAGATGGCGCCGGAGCGGTCGGTCATGATGACGTTTTTCAGGCCCATACTCAGCATCAGCTTGATGATAGCCGTTCCTGCCGCACCCGCACCGCTGGTGACGATCTTCACGTCCTCCAGCCTTTTGCCCACCACCTTGAGAGCGTTGATAAGGCCCGCCAGCGCGATCACGGCAGTGCCGTGCTGGTCGTCATGGAATACGGGGATATCGCACGCGGCCTTGAGCCGTTCCTCGATCTCGAAACAGCGGGGCGCGGAAATGTCCTCCAGATTGATGCCGCCGAAGCTGCCGGCCAGCAGGGAAACCGTCTTTACAATGTCATCCACGTTTTTGCTGCGGATGCACAGCGGGATGGCGTCCACGCCGCCGAACTCCTTAAAGAGCACACATTTGCCCTCCATCACGGGCATACCGGCTTCGGGACCGATATCGCCCAGTCCCAGCACGGCGGTGCCGTCCGTGACCACCGCCACCGTGTTCCAGCGGCGGGTGAGCTCATAGCTTTTGCGGATATCCTTCTGGATCTCCAAACAGGGCTGCGCGACGCCCGGCGTATATGCGAGGGACAAGGCCTCTTTGCTGTCCACCTTTGCGCGGGAAACGATCTCGATCTTGCCGCGCAGCTGCTCATGCAGCTTCAGCGATTCTGTTGCATAATCCATGTGTTTCGCCCTTTCGTCTTGTACTTTAACCTACAAGATAAAGCCAATGGGTGTATTTGTCAAATCTTTTTTCTCCGGCCAAAGGGAAAAGCTTTCACGGCCACAAAGCGGAACACCGACCGCAAATTTTCCAAGATTGCAAGAAAAGATTCCGTATCGCTGAACGCACAGGATTGACGGAGAAACCAGATTCCATTACACTATATATTAGTATAGTTCCGGCTATTGGCAAAAGCGTACCGACGCTTTTCCTTTTCCGCCGCGTTATTCTATTATAAATATAACGTAATCAAGGAGGACTGACCGTGATTTTTTATACCGCCGATCTTCACTTTCTCTATGAGCCGCTGCTGTCCTCCCGGCCCTTTGCCACAGTGGAGGAGATGGACGAGACGCTGATCCGCAATTGGAACGAAACGGTATCGCCGGAGGACACCGTGTACCTGGTGGGCGATATCGGGTATAACGAGGGGCAGGTTCCCTACCAGCTGCTCTCCCGCCTGACGGGACACAAGCACCTGATCCGGGGCAACCACGACACCGGGTACGAGGATGCCGCCTCCCTCTACCGCTATTTCGAGACCATCACCGACTTCAATGAGATCGACGACGGCGAGACCCATATTCTGCTGTGCCACTACCCCATCATTTATCGCAAGCGGGGCTATATGATCCACGGCCACATCCACCAGAGCCGTGGTCAGGAGTACCAGCTGCTGAAGGAGCTGCCCCGTGTGCTGAACGCCGGGGTGGATATCAATTTCTACCGCCCCGTGACGCTGGAGGAGCTGATCGAAAACAACCGCGCCTTCTATAGCGGTGAGCGGGATGACCTGATTCCTCCGCCGCCCCGCACGCCCCGGGGCGATAAGGGCTGGCTTCCGGCCACGCCGGACTTCCGCCCCATCCCGGAGCGGCCAAACGGCCAATGAAAGGAGCATGCCCCATGGAGCAGGAAAAACGGGACAGCGTGAAATCATTGGGTAAGGCGCTGCATCTGATCGACATTATCAATCAGGCCCGCACTCCCATGACCCTCATGAGCCTGAGTCAAGTCTCCGGCTTTCCCTAAAGCACCGTCTACGCGCTGCTGAACACCCTGCGCAGCTACGACTGCATCCGGCAGAGCAGCGACGGCCGCTACTATCTGGGTACGCGGCTGTTTGAGTGGGGCTGCGGCGTGTCGGCGTCGTGGGAGCTGAACAACGTGGCCCGGCCCTATCTGGAAAAGCTGGCGGCCCACACCGACGCCACGGCGCTGCTGAGCCGTATCGAGGGAAACAGCGTGGTGGTCATCGACCAGTCCACCGCCATGTGCGGCGGCATCTACGTCACCACCGAGATCGGAACCCTCCTGCCGCTGCACGCCACCTCTCAGGGGAAGCTGCTGCTGGCGGCCATGTCGGACGCCTCGGCCAAAGCATTTCTCAGCGGCGCGGGGCAGCTGGAGTCCTTCACGCCCCACACCATCGTGGAGCAGGAGAGCATCCTGCGGGAGCTGGGGCAAATTCGCGCCAACGGCTACGCCGTGGAAAACGGCGAATACAAGATCGGCCTGCGGTCGGTCTCCGCGCCGGTTTACGACCGCTGCGGCGTCATGAGCTACGCGCTCAGCGTGGTGGGACTGTTCCGCAAGGTGCGCTCTCAGGAATTTGAGGAAGTGGTGGCCTGCGTCAGCGCCACGGCACGGCAGCTGTCGGAGGCCATCGGCTACTGTGGCTACCGCACGCCGCTGCCCGGAAAGGGACAGAAACAATGACAACACGAACCAGAATTACCGCGCTGCTGCTGGCGGACGTGAATCAGAACGGCCTGCGGAACGCACAGGATGTGCAGCGGCTGTACGAACAGCTGACGGGTACTGCCTGAAACAAAAGATTCCGCAATGCGGAACAAAAATTCCGTTATGCGGTGTCCGCCGCGTTGACGGAATACGGTAAAAATCGGTAAAATGTGAATAGGGCGAATGTTGCCCTATCACTTTTATACTTCGTTGTTCCGCAAAAAGAATAACGAGCAAAAAATGAAAAAGGAAAGGAAACAACACACATGAGAGTGAAACATTCTCTAAAGCGGCTGACTTCGCTGCTGCTGTGTCTGGTCATGCTGATGCAGACAGTGGTAGTGGCGTCGGCAGCTGGGTTCAACCCCAAAGCTGAGACGCCTGAACCTACGGCGGCAGATGCCTTCGAGTTCAGTAAAGGAACGATCACGGATTATGTCGGCAGCGACACCAACGTGGTTATTCCCGCCGCCATTGACGGCACGCCTGTTACCTCAATCGGACAGGCCGCGTTTATGGACAAGAGCATCGAAAATGTTGTGATCCCCAGCACTGTTAAGTATGTGGGCGACTACGCTTTCGATGAGTGCGACGATCTGAACAGCCTGTATTTCTATGGTGATGTCCCGACTAATCTGAGCAGCGCCACTTATGATATGAGCATTAGCGGCCTTATCTACTGCAAGGGCGCCTATCTGGACGACTATGAGTATGAAGTAGGCGATTACTTCTCCGTGTCCGGCGGCATTAAGAGCACGCTGGAAGACCCCGCCTAGGGAAGTATCATTGTCCCTGAATCGTTTCATCGCCTTATCCGTAGCAAGCGGATATTTCAGAATGGTTCGGAATCGCTACCAACCTTGCTTTCCGTGATAACCCTTGTGGGCAGGAAGTTCGTGGCGCACCTTCATCCGGCTGGGGTTTTCACCCCCGATCAGGAATGTACCTGTTGAATGTTTATTCGATTTTCAAGGTTCACGAGGGCGTCTGTTTTGTCCCTCAATAGGTAGCCAGCGAGAAGGCCCATTTTTTAACCCCCTGAACGAAAAATTTCAAAAAATTTTTTGAGCACGAAAAAAGCCGCTGATTTCATTTCGAAACCAGCGGCTTGATTTGCGATGTGTTCAGCTGAAAATGGGCAAAAAAATAACGGTCACACAATCCAAAGGGACTGTGTGACCGTATTTATATCAGTTGTTTTGCCTACGCTACAAGCGTCAACTTTTTATTGGCGCTGTTCGCGGATGGCAGCCTGAGCGGCGGCCAGACGGGCGATGGGCACACGGAAGGGAGAGCAGGACACATAGTCCAGACCCACCTTGTGGCAGAACTCCACGGAGGAGGGATCGCCGCCGTGCTCGCCGCAGATGCCCAGATGCAGCTCGGGGCGGGTGGCGCGGCCCATCTTGCAGGCCATATCCACCAGCTTGCCGACGCCGGTCTGATCCAGCTTGGCAAAGGGATCGCTCTCGTAGATCTTCTTGTCGTAGTAGGCGCCCAGGAACTTACCGGCGTCGTCACGGCTGAAGCCGAAGGTCATCTGGGTCAGGTCGTTGGTACCGAAGGAGAAGAACTCGGCCTCGGTGGCGATCTGATCGGCGGTCAGGGCAGCGCGGGGGATCTCGATCATGGTGCCCACCAGATACTTCATCTTCATACCGGCGTTGGCCAGCTCCTCGTCAGCGGTCTTGACCACCACATCCTTGACGTACTTCAGCTCCTTGACCTCGCCCACCAGCGGGATCATAATCTCGGGCTCCATCTTCCACTCGGGGTGCTTTTTCTGCACGTTGATGGCGGCGCGGATGACGGCACGGGTCTGCATCACGGCGATCTCGGGGAAGGTGACGGCCAGACGGCAGCCGCGGTGACCCATCATGGGGTTGAACTCATGCAGGGAGGCGATGATGGCCTTGATCTCGGCCACGGACTTGTTCATATCCTTGGCCAGCAGCTCGATATCGGCCTCCTCGGTGGGAACGAACTCGTGCAGAGGGGGATCCAGGAAACGGATGGTGACAGGGTAGCCTTCCATGGCCTCGTAGATGCCCTCGAAGTCGCCCTGCTGCATGGGCAGCAGCTTGGCCAGCGCCTTCTCACGCTGCTCCACGGTGTCGGAGCAGATCATCTCACGGATGGCGGCGATACGGTCACCCTCGAAGAACATATGCTCGGTACGGCACAGGCCGATACCCTCGGCGCCCAGCTCACGGGCCTTGGCGGCGTCGTGGGGGGTGTCGGCGTTGGTGCGGACCTTCAGGCGGCGATACTTGTCGGCCCAGCTCATGATGCGGCCGAAGTCGCCGCCCACGCTGGCATCCACGGTAGGCATAGCGCCGTCATAGATGTTGCCGGTGGAGCCGTCCAGGCTCAGCCAGTCGCCCTCGTGATAGGTCTTACCGGCCAGAGTGAACTGCTTGTTGGCCTCGTCCATATTGATGGCGCCGCAGCCGGAGACGCAGCACTTGCCCATACCACGGGCCACAACGGCGGCGTGGGAGGTCATACCGCCGCGAACGGTCAGGATGCCCTGGGCGGCCTTCATGCCCTCGATATCCTCAGGAGAGGTCTCCAGACGAACCAGAACCACCTTCTCGCCGCGGGCAGCCCATTCCTTGGCGTCCTCAGCGGTGTACACGATCTTGCCGCAGGCAGCGCCGGGAGAGGCGGGCAGAGCCTTGCCAACGGGGGTGGTGGCCTTCAGGGCCTTGGGGTCGAACTGGGGGTGCAGCAGGGTGTCCAGATTGCGGGGATCGATCATGGCAACGGCCTGCTGCTCGGAGATCATGCCCTCGTCCACCAGATCGCAGGCGATCTTCAGGGCGGCGGGAGCGGTACGCTTGCCGTTGCGGCACTGCAGCATATACAGCTTGCCGTGCTCCACGGTGAACTCCATGTCCTGCATGTCGCGGTAGTGATCCTCCAGAATGCCGCAGACCTTCACGAACTCGTCGTAGGCCTCGGGGAACTTCTCGGCCATCTCGGCGATGGGCATGGGGGTACGGACACCAGCCACCACGTCCTCGCCCTGGGCGTTGGTCAGGAACTCGCCCATCAGCTTCTTGGCGCCGGTGGCGGGGTCACGGGTAAAGGCAACGCCGGTGCCGCAGTCGTCGCCCATGTTGCCGAAGGCCATAGACTGGACGTTGACGGCAGTACCCCAGGAGTAGGGGATATCATTGTCGCGGCGGTACACGTTGGCGCGGGGGTTGTCCCAGGAACGGAACACGGCCTTGATGGCGCCGATCAGCTGCTCCTTGGGGTCGGTGGGGAAGTCCTCGCCGATCTTGGCCTTATACTCGGCCTTGAACTGCATGGCCAGCTCCTTCAGGTCGTTGGCGTCCAGCTCCACGTCCTGGGTCACGCCCTTCTTCTCCTTCATGGCGTCGATGAGCTGCTCGAAGTACTTCTTGCCCACCTCCATGACCACGTCGGAATACATCTGGATAAAGCGGCGATAGCAGTCCCATGCCCAGCGGGGGTTGTTGGACTTGGCGGCGATGACGGCCACCACGTCCTCGTTCAGACCCAGATTCAGGATGGTGTCCATCATGCCGGGCATGGAGGCGCGGGCGCCGGAGCGCACGGAGACCAGCAGGGGATTCTCGTGATCGCCGAACTTCTTGCCGGTGATCTTTTCCATCTTCTCAATATATTCCATGATCTCGGCCATGATCTCGTCGTTGATCTGGCGGCCGTCCTCATAGTACTGGGTGCAGGCCTCGGTGGTGATGGTAAAGCCCTGAGGCACGGGCAGACCGATGTTGGTCATCTCAGCCAGGTTGGCGCCCTTGCCACCCAGCAGCTCACGCATCTTGGCGTTGCCCTCGGTGAACAGATAGCAATACTTTTTGCTCATTTACATATCCTCCATATCACAAAAAAATATCTTCATTTTCCGGAATTTTTGGTTATTTTGGGGGCTTTTGCTTCTTTTTTGTTAAATGTACCCCTTCAACCGCTTTATTATAACCAGCTTTCCCCATAAAAGCAAGTATATTTTCCGTTTATTTCCCTGTTTTTCTTACAAATATCCAAAATGGAACAATCTTTTTTGCAGAATCCACCGTCAGGACTTGCGGTATCCCCTTATTTTATGGTATACTATTATGAATTTGTGAAAAAGCGGTATCATTTTACCGGCTGCGGAGGAAACGATGGCACAGGCGGCAGACTATAACAGCACATGGGCCGGCGCCGTCCGCGCGGCGGCGAACCGGGGCCAGCTGAGCCACGCGGTGATCCTGACCGGCGAGGGGGACAAGCTGTCCCCGGCCCGCTATATTGCCGCGGCGCACCTGTGCCGCAGTGAGGGGCAGCGTCCCTGCCTGCAATGCAATGCCTGCCGCAAGGTGATGGAGGGCATCCATCCCGACGTGACGGAGGTGCGGGACGACGACCGCAAGGAGCTGGCGGTGGATACCATCCGGGCGCTGCGGCAGGACGTCTACATCCGGCCCAACGAGGGCGAGCGGAAGGTCTATCTGTTCACCGACTGTGCCCAGCTGAACGAGCGGGATCAGAACGTGCTGCTGAAGATCGTGGAGGAGGGTCCGGCCTACGCCGCCTTCGTATTCTGCGCCGACACGCTGCACGCGCTGCTGCCCACCATCCGCTCCCGCTGTGTGGAGCTGCGGCTGGAGGGACAGGACGCGGCTCTTGAAGAAAACAAAGCGGCGGCAGAGCTGTGCCGCGTGCTGGCCCGGCGCGATCCGCTGGCGCTGGCCGCCCACCTGACAGGGCTGGAGAACCGCCGCATGAAGCGGGAGCAGCTGCTGGCCATGATGGAGGGCGCGTGGCAGGCGTCCGCCGACGCGCTGCTGGCCGTCTGCGGACGGAGCGGCAGCTGCGGCGAAGGCGCGGAAGCCCTGCGGAGCGTCTTTGACCGGCGGCAGCTTCAGGCGCTGACCGACCTCTTTCGCCGCTACTGCAGCGAGTGCCAGTACAACGTAGGCGTGGGCCATGTGCTGGGCGCGCTGAACGCGGAGCTGACCGATATTCTGACACTGTGATTTTTTCCCTTCAGAAAGGAAGGTATACCTGATATGGCAACTGTGATCTCTGTCCGCTTTCGCAGCGGCAGCAAAACCTACTATTTCGACCCCCGCGAGCTGACGGTACACCCCGGCGACGATGTGGTGGTGGAGACCGCACAGGGCGCGGAATTCGCCCAGTGCGTGGAGGGTAACCACGACGTGGCCGACGAGGCGGTGGTGAAGCCGCTGCGTCCCGTGCTGCGCATCGCCACCGACAACGACCGCCACACGGCGGCCTATAACCGCAGCCGGGAAAAGGACGCCTTTGATATCTGCCAGAAGAAGATCCTCCAGCACGGACTGGAGATGAAGCTGGTGCGGGTGGAATGCAGCTTTGACGGCAGCAAGATCCTGTTCTTCTTCACCGCCGACGGCCGCGTGGACTTCCGTGAGCTGGTGAAGGATCTGGCCGGTGTGTTCCGCTCCCGTATCGAGCTGCGGCAGATCGGCGTGCGGGACGAGGCCAAGATGCTGGGCGGTCTGGGCATCTGCGGACGGCCCTTCTGCTGCGCGTCCTACATGGACGAGTTCGTCCCCGTGTCCATCAAGATGGCCAAAACCCAGAACCTGAGTCTGAACCCCACCAAGATCTCCGGCACCTGCGGACGGCTGATGTGCTGCCTGAAATACGAGCAGGACGCCTACGAGGATGCCATTAAGCGGATGCCCAAGGCGGAGTCCTTCGTGGTAACGCCGGACGGCCCCGGCAACGTCAGCGATATCAACGTACTGAAAGAGACGGTGAATGTCCGTCTGGACGAGCGGCCCGACGCACCCCGCTGCTATCACAACTGCGAGGTGTGCGTACTGCGTAACGGCAAGGGCAGCCGCGAGGGCATTGCCGTCCCCAAGGAGCGGCCGGAGCGCTACGTGGAGCCGGTAGCCGCCGAGGAAATGCTGATCCCCAACCTGTTTGCCGATTACGGCACGGATACCTCTGCCGACGGCGACGCGGCAGAAGCACGACCCTCCCGCCGCCGCAGCCGCGGCGGACGCCGCCGGGGCGGCAGCGGCAAGGCCGCCGCGCCTGCCGAGACGGCAGCACCGCAGCAGGTGGAGCCCAAGAAGGAAAAGCCCACCAATAAACCGGCCAAGCCCCAGCCGCCAGTTCCTACCTCCGAAAAGGACGCCGAAGCACCTCGCCGCGAGGGCGAAGGCGGCCAGCGCCGCCGCAGATCCCGCGGCCGGGGCGGCCGCGGCAATGCGCCGTCAGGCAAGCCCGCAGCAGAGCCCAACAACGCACCCGCACCCAAGTCCGCTCCGGCACGGGAGTCCGCGCCCCGTCAGGGGGGTGAGGGCGGCCAGCGCCGTCCCCGCCGCAGAGGCGGACGCCGCCACGGCGGCGGCAAGATCGGCGGCACGCCCGGCAGCGAGGCATAAGTGCTATGGGAAAGTTTACCGGCGTACTGATCGCCAGCGATTTTGACAACACCCTCATCTACACGGAAAACGCTCTGAAGGGACTGGAGCCCATGCCGGAGCTGCTGCCGGAAAACCGGGAAGCCATCGAGTATTTCATGGCTCAGGGCGGCACGTTTTCCATCGCCACAGGCCGTGCGCTGCCCTCCTTCAACGGAGTGCGGCAAGGTCTGCCCATGAACGGCCCCACCATTCTGTTCAACGGCGCGGCCATTTACGACTTCCAGAAAAACGAATACCTGTACACAGCCTTTCTGCCGGACACGGTGCGGCCCCATATCACGCAGGTGCTGGACGCGTGGCCGGAGGCGGCGGTGGAGCTGTACCACGATGACAACGCCATTTTCGCCGTCCACGCCAATGAACTGACCGAGGCGCACCTTCATCTGACACACGAGCCCACCTCTCTGCTGGACTCCGTCGATCAGGCGCCCTCTCCCATCAGCAAGGCCCTGTTTGAGATCGTGCCGGAGAAGCTGGACGGCCTGTGCCGCTATGTCAGCGCCCAGCCCTGGGCTTCCCAGTATGAGATCGTGCCCAGCAGCGTCTACCTGCTGGAGCTGACCGCCAAGGGCGCCAGCAAGGGCGAGATGGTGCAGCGTCTGGCCCGGCGGCTGAACGTCTCTATGGAGAACGTCTACTGCGTGGGCGACCACGCCAACGATCTGGGGATGCTGGCTCTCTCCGCCATCCCCTTTGCCCCGGAAAACGCCATTGAATCGGTGCGTCAGGTGCCCGGTATCCACATCCTGCCGGACGCCCGTCATGGGGCGATCGCCGCCCTGATCCGCGAGCTGGATCAGCGGTATTGAGGGCGAATTGGATATTTTTGGAAACGCTTGTTCATACAATGTTCACTTGACGCTGCGCCGGGAACATAGTATGATAGCTTTTGGAGAAATTTAAGAACTTTCAGGTGAGTATCCCATGAAACAAACCCAAATACCCCCCACACCCCCGCAGGACAAGGAGCCGGACAATAATAACAGATCCCTCTCCTCCCTGTGGAACCTGTGGGTCGATAATTTGAAGGAGTGGCACTTCTATCTGGTCGAGGAGCATGGCCACCACCAACGGGCGGATATCTCCGGCTGGATCGACAAGCTGCGGCAGCGGATCCGGTCGTTCATGACCTCGCTGCGGCGGGACATGCGGCACCAGAAGAACGCCAGCCGCCACCGGAAATTCCCGGAATCGGATTACGGCATCGCCCAGTTCTGCCTCTATGTGGCAGGTAGCATCCCCCGCGTGACCTCCGCCATCCATGAGCGCCTGACCTTGCGCCGCCGCAAGCATATCGACGCGGCCCACGCCTTCCAGAAGCAGGTGGATAAGGTAAAGACTCATCCCGTGGCCTTCCTCAGCGGCGCGCTGGTGGTGGTGGCGGTGTGCGCACTGCTTTCCCTTTACACCATCGGCACCACCGCCGCCTATGACGGCAACGACCTTGGCACCGTATCGGGCATCCGCACCGTCAACGCCGTGGTGGACGATCTGGAAAATATCACCCGCGAAACGCTGGGTGACGAAAGCTACACCGTGGACATGGACAAGCTGGACACGCAGGTAGGCGTTGTTCGCCGCCAGTCGGTGGAGAGCCGCGAGGAATTCACGGACAACCTCTCTGACGAGTTGGGCATGGTGGAATACGCCTACGCGCTGTACATCGACGGCGAGCCTGTAGCCGCCACCACCTTCCCCGGCGCGCTGGACGAGCTGCTGGATCAGCTGAAGAAGGGCTATATCACCGCCAACACGGTGGATTCCTACTTTGTGGAAAACGTTGAGATCAAGCAGGAGTACGTGGACGCGTCGCTGGTGATGAATCTGGGCAACATTGCCGAGATCCTCAACGCCACCAAGGCCGGCGAGGTCACGTATACCGTGCAGGCCGGTGACAGCTATTACTACATCGCCGAGCTGTACGGCATGTCGGTGGACGATCTGCTGGACATGAACCCCGGCTATGATCCCAAGCTGCTGCGGGTGGGCGATGTGCTGACCATCTCCAACGCCGTCCCCTACCTGACCATCGTGAATGTGGAGCGGCAGAACTACGTGCAGGACATTCCCTACGAGGTGGAGTATCAGGACGATACCACCATGTATCAGGGCGATTATAAGGTGCTGTCCGCCGGTGAATTCGGCAAGGCGGATGTGACCGCCAACGTCACCTATATCAACGGTGAGGAGACGGCTCGTCAGATCGTGGCCTCCGTCACCCTCAGCGATCCTGTTACCGAGATGCAGGCACGCGGTACGATCCCCCGTCCCACCTGGTTCCCCACCGGCAGCTTCCGCTGGCCCTGCAGCGGCACCATCACCTCCTATTTCGGACGCCGCAACACCGGCATCCGCGGTGCCAGCACCTATCACGAGGCTATCGACATCGCCAACAGCTACGGTACGCCGATCTATGCCTCCGACGGCGGCACCGTTACCTATTCCGGTTGGCGGGGCGGTTATGGCTATCTGGTCATCATTGACCATGGCAACGGCTATCAGACCTATTACGGTCATAATAGTTCGCTGGTCGTCTCAGTGGGCGAGCATGTCTATAAGGGACAGCAGATCGCCCGCATGGGCTCCACCGGTGTGTCCAGCGGCAACCACTGTCATTTCGGTATCCTGATCAACGGTACGTTTGTCAACCCCTTGAACTATCTGTAAACAGAAACCTTTCGGGAAAAGAGGAGAATTTCATGAAGCATTTCGTTTCCGCACTGCTGTGCACCGCGTTGTGCGCACTGACCGTCGTCCCCGCATGGGGCGTCACCCCTGCTCTGACCGGCGACACCAGCAACATCCCCCTGCTGATCGTGCTGGCCGCCGTGGCCGTCATCGCCATTGTGGTGCTGCTGATCATGATGAACAAGAAGAAGCGCTAACTGTACAAAAAGGGAAGCCCGGTCGCATGACCGGGCTTCCCTTTTTGTGTATAAGTCTCGCAGAGTTCGCGGCGCGAACGCTGCGAAAAAATCAAATTATTTTTCTGACGTCGGCACGTTAAGAAAATATGCCAGTGGCATATTTTTAGTGCCGATCTCGGCGGCTATGCCGCCGTAGCGGCCATCTGGATTTTACAGCATTATCAGGACGCGCGTACCCCAAGGGCACTTGTTTCGCTTCGCTCCACGGCACAGCGGCCGCAATCTCTACTGCGGAAAAATCGCAAGATTTTTCGCAACTAAAACAGCGTCTCCTGATACGCCAGCTCCACCTGCCCGATGGAGCGCATCTGGGCGGCGTTCTCCGCCGTCAGCGCGTCGCAGATGGCCATCTTCCGGATGATGTTCTGCACCGTGATATCCAGCGCCGTTCCCGCCCGGTAATCGGCAGGAAAAATGAAATCCACCCGCCCCCTTGCCAGCAGCTCCTCCACGCCGGTACGGTTGGATTCCTGATACACGGCGATAGCCTGGCCGCCGTAGGAGCGCATCATCTTCATACAGGGCACGTCGGAAAGGCCGTCGCCCACGTAGATCATGTTGGTAAAGGGGATCCGCTTGCTGTCGTCGGGCATGGAGTCGTTCAGCTTCTTATCCTCGCTGACCTCCAGCACGCCCTTGTTGATGCGGTACACAAACTGGGTCTTGTTGGTGAAGTTGACGTCCAGCTTGGGCCAGCAGGCCGCGCCGTCCCGATAGTAAAACTCGCAGGCGTAAATTTTCTTGAAGTGATGGGCAATGCCGCTGCCCTCGATGATCTCCTTCAATCCGGAGGACAGCACGTAGTGCTCCACCGTCACGCCCAGACTGTCGCCAAAGGCATCGATCCGGTCGAACCACTCCCGCACGCCGGGAAACAGCTCGATGGCCTTGCCGCACTGCACCAGATAGTCCCGGTTCAGGGTTTTGCCCTGGGCCCGGCACTCCTCGATCATGGTGTACATATAGGCCAGCAGGCCGTCCATCTGGTTCTCCCAGCCGAAATTGTTGGCCTTCTGCCAGAATTGCGCCGGTGTATAGCCCAGACTGGGGATAAAGGAATAATCCTCCATGTCGGTGGTGCACAGGGTCTTGTCAAAGTCGTACAGCAAGGCGATGATGGGTTTCTGGTTCATGGATTTCTCTCCTTTTGGGTAAAAAAGCGGCCGTAGGCCGCTTTTTCTGTCTTATTCGCCGGTGTAATTGCGGCCAAACTTCAGCTCGTCCAGACTCAGCTTGAAGTCGTCGGAAATGGGCGTCTCCTGCGGAGCGGGCTGCTCCGAGGCAGTCTCCGGCTCCGTATGCAGAACGTCGTCCAGATGCTGCATGATATCCTGCTGGATCTCCTTCACCTCGCCGGCAGGCGCGGTCTCCTGATGGGGCAGCTCCATCTCCGGCAGGGAATTCAGGAACTCCTGCTGCTGGGCGCACAGCTCGCTGCCGTGGCGGACAAACTCCGCCAGACTCTGCTTGGCCATGACCAGCTTCTCCTCGGCGTCCTGCTTGTCCTGCTCCAGCTGCGCCAGCTGGGCGGCGTGCTGCTCCTTCGCCTCTTTCAGCAGGTTCTCCTTTTCGGTCTGAGCCTCCTGCACCAGCTTGGCGGCCATCTTCTGAGCCGTCAGCAGCGTGGAGCGCATGGCGTCCTCGGTGGCGCGGTATTCCTCCACCTTTTCCGCCAAGATCTTCAGCTTGGCCTTCAGCGTCACGTTCTCCTTATACAGCGCCGTGTAATCCTCGGTCAGCGTGTCAAGGAACTCATCCACCTGCGCCATGGCGTAGCCGTTGCCAAAGCCGGAGGACTTGGGAAATACTTTTTCGGAAACTTCCTGCGGTGTCAACATGGTATATCCCTCCATCTATTTCTGCGCCCGCTTACAGATACAGGCCGTTGTTTTCCAGTTCGTCGATCAGGTCGCCCATGATATCCACGCTGTAGGGCGTGATGATATAAGTATTGGCGGCCACCTTCTTGATCTTGCCGTCGCCGGCATAGGCTACGCCGGACAGGAAGTCGATCAGGCGGCGGGCCACGTCCTTATTGGTGGACTCCAGATTCATCACCACCGTGCGCTTTTCCCGCAGGTGGTCGGCGATCTCGCTGGCGTTCTCAAAGCGCTCCGGCTTCACCAGCACCACCTTCAGCGCGGCGGTAGCGTGGATATTCACTACCTTGTTGTGGCGCTCCTCCGGCTGGCGGCGCTCCTCGCGGCGGTCGTCAAAGATGCTTCTGCTGTCGTTCTTTTCAGGCTGTTCCAGCTCCTCATCCTCGTAATCGTAATCCTCGTCGTCATACGGATGAATGATCTTCTTGATCTCGTCCATGAAACCCATTTGAAAGCCTCCCTGTTGTGTATTTTCAGTGGTTGTTTATTTCTGATAGTTGCGTGCGCCGAAGATGGCGGAGCCGACCCGCACCATATTGGCGCCGCAGCGAACGGCGTCGGCATAGTCGCCGCTCATGCCCATGGAGATATATTCCCATTTATTATCGTACATTTCTCGGCTTATGTCAACAAAAAGACGATGAACTTTCTCAAAATATGGTATATTTCCGCCTTTTTCCACCGCAACAGGTGGTATCGTCATCAGGCCCCGCACCCGAATGTGGGCCAGACCCTTGGCGTAGGCCGCCGCCTGTGGCAGCTCCTCCGGCGCGAAGCCGGACTTTGCCTCCTCGCCGCCGATGTTGACCTCCAGCAGCACGTCCTGCACCAGCTCCATTCTGGCGGCCACCTTTTCGATCTCGTCCAGCAGCTCTTTAGAGCCCACCGACTGAATCAGCGCCGCCTTGCCCACCACCTGCTTCACCTTGTTGCGTTGCAGGTGGCCGATAAAGTGCAGCGGCGCACCGTCGTAAGCGTTCTCCTTCAGCTTTTCCGTCATCTCCTGCACCCGGTTCTCGCCCAGCGCGTCGATGCCGGCGGCGATGGCCTCCTGACAGGCGGCAGCGTCGTTCATTTTGCTGGCGCCCACCAGCGTGATATCCTTGCCGGTGCGGCCCGTTTCACGGGCGGCCGCGTCGATCTCGGCGCGAATGCGGGCAATATTTTCTCCAATAGCGGACATGGAAGTTTCCCCTTTCTGTGTATTCAAGCTGCGGCGAAGCGCCGCGTTGTTTATCCGATCACCTTGCCGTCGCTCAGGTCTGCCGAGGTGACGATCACCTCGTCGCCCTGCCGCAGCATGCTGGAGTCATCCTCGGCGGACACCGCCTCGGTCAGCACGTAGCCGTCGCCCTGATAGACCACCTTGACGGGCTTGAATTTGGCCCGCACACCCAGGCGGCAGTACACGCCGGTCACGCCCTCCTCGTTGACCCGCAAGGCGTTGGACGGCAGGCGCAGCCCCTCGTAGGTGCGCAGCACCAGCGTGGCCGACTGATGGCGCATCAGCGTGGTCTGGGCGATGTATTTCTCGCTGTGCAGCAGCAGGACACGGTGCCCGTTCTCGCTGCGGGAAATGCTGTCGATGGTCATTTTCAGGTCGACAGTCAGCCCCTTGGCAAACCGCACCGTCACAGTGGAGCGGCCCTCCAGCTGCTCCGCCTGTGCGTCGGTAATGCTGGCGGCGTAGTACCAGGTGTCGCCGTAGATCAGCTTGCCCACGTTGGCGCTGTCGCTGCTGACAGGCTTGACGCTGTTCAGCTTACTGTATGTCAGGTCGTCCTTCAGGAAGTCCAGCGTCAGCACCGACTCATAGCCATCACAGGCAGCGGAGTAGATGCCCGCCTCCGGCGCTGTGATGGCCGTGCCGTTCAGGGAGCTCTCCAGTTCACTGATGGACTGCTCCGTGGACTTGATCTCCGCCTCGATCTCCTCCTGAGAGGACGAGGTAAAGTCCCGTTTCAGGACGGCGCTTTTCAGGGCGGAGACCTCCTCGTCCGCGCCGCTGTATTCCCCGCCGGCGATGGACTGCCGCAGGGTCAGGATGCCGCTGTTGATGGTGGAATCCAGCTTCAGCGCCGCGTCCGGGTCCAGATAGGAGATCAGGGAAAAGGACAGCTGCTCCAGCCGCAGCTGTAGCGCCTCCAGCTGTTCCACACGGGTCAGCGCGCCGCTGTCGGGATAGGCGGTGGCCATGGTCTGGTTCTTGCCTACCCGCTCGCCTTCTGACAGGCTGTGGCCCAGCGTGGCGGCGTCGGAGTGGAACGTCTCCTCCTCCCGCACCAGATAGCCGCTGATCTCAATAGTCTGTTCCTCGACAGAGGCGTAGACCAGCGTGGTATTGATGGGATCGGAGAAATACCGGTAGGCCTGCACGGCGAAATAGACCACCGCAGCCGCCAGCACCACCACGGATAATATTTTGAAAATCGGTGTGGATGATGATTTCATATCCCGCTCCTTGTGTATATCTCTTGTGCTGTGTGTTTGCAGATCCCGTAGGGGCGGATGCCCACATCCGCCCGCCGTTGGTGTAATGGGTTCTTGCTGTCGCTTGTAGGGGCCGACGACTCTGTCGGCCCTATCGGTGGCTCGGATGTTTATCGTCAGGGCGGACAGAGTCGTCCGCCCCTACGGATCCGGCTGGCTGTTTTACATCTCCTCCGTCTCCTGAAAGCTCACCGCTCGCGCCGGGGCGATGGTGGAGATGGCGTGCTTATAGATCACCTGCTGGCGGCCCTCGCTGTCCAGAATGACCACAAAGCAGTCAAACCCGGTGATGGTTCCCCGCAGCTGAAAGCCGTTCACCAGAAACATGGTGACGGGGATCTTCTGCTTCCGGGCCTGGGTCAGAAATGCTTCCTGAAGATTATTTGTCTTTTGCATAGCGTCCTCCTATGTATCTTTTTGTACGGACGCTATCTCTATAGGACAACCTCCGCCGTGATTCAGCATAAACCACGGCTATGGAGATATTCTGTCGCTTTTTGCAATCCCTCCGGGAAATTTGGTTGCCGCTGCCAGCGCACCCAGAAAATATCCGGATTCCGCCGCAGCCATGTCAGCTGCCGCTTGGCGTACTGCCGGGAGCGAAGCTTCACCTCGGCGATGGCTTCCTCCGTGGTGGCCGTACTCTCGGCTACCGCCAGAAACTGCTTGTAGCCGATGGCCTGCAAGGCCGTGGCGTCACGGGGCAGGCCGCTGTCCAGCAGAGCCTTCACCTCCGCCAGCAGCCCCTGCTCCACCATGATATCCACCCGGCAGTCAATGCGGTCGCGGAGATCCTGCCGGTCGATGAAATCCAGCCCGATATACAGGGCGTCGTATTTGGGCGGCTGCTGCCGCTCCAGACGGTCATGCTCGGTGATGGTCCGGCCGGTCTCCTGCCACACCTCCAGCGCACGGATGATGCGCTTTTCATCCCGCAGGTGGAGCTTTTCCGCCGCAATGGGGTCGATCCGGCGCAGCTCCTCCAGCAGCGTTTCAATGCCCTCGTTCCGGGCGCGGCGCTGCAATTCCTGCCGTATCTCCGTGCCCTGCGATCCGGCGGCAAAGTCCGTACCCCGGATCAGGGCGTCCAGATACAGCCCTGTGCCGCCCACCAGCACCGGCAGCTTGCCCCGCCGCAGGATATCCTGGACGCACGCATCCGCCGCCTGCACATACCGTGCCGCCGACCAACTCTCCGCCGGGTCGGCCACGGCTACCATGTGGTGGGGGATGCCCTCCATCTCCTCGGCCGTCGGCGCGGCGGTGCCCACCGCCATGCCCCGGTAGATCTGCATGGAGTCCACGCTGACCACCTCGCCGTTAAAGCGCTTGGCCAGCGCCACGCCCATTTTCGTTTTTCCCGTGGCGGTAGGGCCCACCACGCACAGCACTGTGGCCATTGGCGTCACTCCCCAATTACGCTCGTTTGAACATCTTCTCGATGTCGTATTTGCTCAATTGATACTTCACCGGCCTGCCGTGGGGACAGTACAGGATCTCCCCTGACTGCACCTTTTCCACCAGCGCCGCCAGCTCTGTGGCGTCGGTGGTCATACCGGCCTTGATGGCGCTCTTACAGGCCATGGTGTGCAGCAGCTCGTCCCGTGCGCCGTTGGGATCGGCGCGGCCCAGCGCCAGCTTTTGGGCCAGCTCCTCCAGCGTGACGGCGGCGTCCGCCGCCAGAATGTCCGCCGGAACCTCCCGGATCAGCACCGTGCCACCGCCGAAGTCCTCGCAGACGAAGCCGAACTCCTGCAGCAGCGGCAGGTTGTCCAGCACGGCGGCATAGCTCTCCGGCTCCAGCTCCACCGTTTCCGGCGTCAGCAGCGGCTGGGCCATCAGGGGCTGGCGGTTGGCCTTCAGCACGTCGAACCGCAGCCGCTCGTGGGCGGCGTGCTTGTCGATGAGCCACACGGTTTCGTGCTCGTCCTCGCAGATGATGTAGGTTTTCAGCACCTCGCCCACCATGCGCCACGGCGCTTCCTTCACCGGCTCCATAGTCTGCTGCTCCGGCTCCTGCGGCATGGTGATGGTCTCCTGCGCCGGTGCTTCCGGTACTGCGACTGTCTCCGGTTCGACGGGTTTTTCTGTCAACGCCTCTGCCTTTACAGGTGGTGTGATCTCATAGGTGCGGCCCGTCAGGGGCGAGGATGTTACGATGGGCTCCTCCGGCTCCGCCACATCCCGGACGTAGACCGTCTCGGCGCTGTGGGGCCGCTGGGCCATGGCGGGCACGCTGTCCCGGATGACGTTTTTCGTGGCCGGGGCGGCGCTTTTGGGCAGGAAGCTGCCCAGCGGCTTTTTCTCCTCCGCCGGGGCGGCAGCCTTCTCCTTAAACTCCTGCGCCGTCATTTTCCGAAAAAATTCCGGTGCATTATCGGGCTTTTTGGGGGCCTTTTCTGCGTTTAATGCGTCCAGAATGGTGTAATATACCGCGTCAAACACAGCTTTATCCGACACGAACTTCACCACCGTCTTGGCGGGGTGGACGTTTACGTCCACCCGATCCGCAGGCAGCGTCACGTGCAGGACGCAGCCGGGGAATCGCCCCTTGAGCAGCTGGTTCTTATAGGCTTCCTCCAGCGCCGCCGTCAGCAGCTGGGACTTGACGAACCGGCCGTTGACGAAAAACACCTGCTTGCCACGGCTGCCGTGGCCGTTGAGGGGCTTGGTGACAAAGCCCTCCACCTTCACATCGCCGCCGCTGCCGGAGATGGGCAGCAGGCCAAGGGCGAAATCCCGCCCCATGGCGGCGTAGATGGCAGACAGCAGCTGGCCGTCGCCGGGAGTGTGCAGCACCTCCTGCCCATCCCGCAGCAGCTTGAAGGACACGTCGGGATGGCTCAGGGCCAGATGCTGCACCACGCCGGACACCGCCGCACCCTCGGCGCTGTCCTTCTTCATGAACTTCATCCGGGCGGGGGTGTTGTAGAAGAGATCCCGGACGCAGATGGTGGTGCCCTCCGGGCAGCCGGTAGGCTCCGTCTGGCCGGGCTTGCCGCCCTCCAGATGGAGCGCCGCGCCCATCTCCGTACCGGCGGCGCGGGAAAAGATATCCACACGGCTGACGGCGGCGATGGCGGCCAGCGCCTCGCCCCGGAAGCCCAGCGTGCCGATGGCCGCCAGATCGGCGGCGGCACGAAGCTTGCTGGTAGCATGGCGCAGAAAGGCGGTGGGCAGCTGCTCCGCCGGAATGCCGCAGCCGTTGTCGGTGATGCGGATGTAGGTCAGGCCGCCGTGCTCGATCTCCGCCACGATGGCGGAGGCTCCCGCGTCGATGGCGTTCTCCAGCAGCTCTTTGATAACGCTGGCGGGACGCTCCACCACCTCGCCGGCGGCGATAAGATCCGCCACATGGGGCGGCAGGCATTGGATCTGCGGCATGGTTCCTCCTTGTTGGGTGTTGATGGGTAGAAATGGGTGTTGGAAATCGTGTGTAGGGGGCCGACGTCCTCGCTATGTGAGAAGCCGTCTCCTCGGCCCCCTCTGACGAGGGGGCTGTCAGCGAAGCTGACTGGGGGAGAGACGACGAAACAACAATGGCATGGTGCATGTCAGGTCTCTCCCTCCGTCATGACCTTCGGTCATGCCACCTCCCTCGTCAGAGGGAGGTGCTGAATGGCGTATTTCTGATAGTACGGTGCGTGACCCAGCAGGCGACCACAAGGGTCGCCCTTACGCGATCATGTGCAGTTGCCTTGGCGGCGGGGTGTGGTCACCCCCCTACGCACGGGTGTCAATAGCATTTCCGTAGGGTGGCATGACCTCATGCCGCCGCAGCGTCAGGACAGCTTACTTTTCAATTCATATAAAAGATTCAGCGCCTCCAGCGGGCTGAGGGTGTCCACCTGCGCACGGCGGAGCTGGTCGATGACCGCGCTCTCGCTGAGAGCCTCCAATGACACCTGATCCGTCTCCACAGGGGCGGCGTGGGGCTTGCCCGCCTCGTCCTCCAGCTCCTGCAAAATATGCCGGGCACGGGTCAGCACCTGCTTGGGCAGGCCCGCCAGCTTGGCGACCTCGATACCGTAGCTGCGGTCGGCGCCGCCGGAGATGATCTTCCGCAGGAAGATGATATCCTCGCCCCGTGTGCGGACGGCGATGTTATAGTTGCGGACACCGGGCAGCTCACCCTCCAGCGCCGTCAGCTCGTGATAGTGGGTGGCGAACAGGGTCTTGGCCCCCAGCTTTTTCGGGTCGGCGCAGTACTCCAGCACCGCCCGGGCAATGGACATGCCGTCAAAGGTAGAGGTGCCCCGGCCGATCTCGTCCAGAATCAGCAGACTGTCCGCAGTGGCGGCCTTCAAAATATCGCTGACCTCCGTCATCTCCACCATGAAGGTGGACTGTCCGGCGGACAGGTCGTCGCTGGCGCCGATGCGGGTGAAAATGCGATCCACCACGCCGATGCGGGCGGCCCGAGCGGGAACAAAGGAGCCGATCTGCGCCATCAGCACGATCAGCGCCACCTGACGCATGTAGGTGGATTTACCGGCCATGTTGGGGCCGGTGATGATGGCCACCCGGTCATCCTTTTCGCCCATGTACGTATCGTTGGGGACAAACATGCTGTCCCGCCGCATCTGCTCCACCACGGGGTGGCGGCCATCGTGAATTTCGATGACGCCGGACTCGTCCACCACAGGGCAGCAGTAATTGTTCTTCACCGCCACAGCGGCCAGTGAGCACAGGGCGTCCAGCTCCGCCACGATGGCGGCGGCACGCTGCACCCGCGCGGCCTGCTCCGCCACGTGGAGCCGCAGGTCGGTAAACAGCTGGTATTCCAGTGCCTTTACCCGATCCTCGGCGGAGAGAATATCATGCTCCAGATCCTTCAGTTCCTGCGTGATATAGCGTTCGCCGTTCACCAGCGTCTGCTTGCGGATGTAGGTGTCCGGCACCTGATCCTTGAAGGAGTTGGACACCTCGATATAGTACCCGAACACCTTGTTATAGCCGATCTTCAGGGTGCGGATGCCGGTCTTTTCCTTTTCGGCGGCCTCCATGCTGACGACGATACCCTTGCCGCCGTGGAGGATGGTGCGCAGGCGATCCACCTCGCTGTCGAAGCCGTCCCGGATCAGCTCGCCCTCCCGAACGGAGAAAGGCGGCTCATCCACCAGCGTCTGCCCAATGAGGGCGGCAAGGTCGTTGAGGTCGTCCAGCGCCTCGTCCAGCTGATGCAGGCGGCCCTTTTCAAAGCAGGACAGCTGGGCCTTTACCAGCGGCAGCTTCTCCATGGCGGCGCGCAGGGACGCCAGATCACGGCCGCCTGCCGTGCCGTATACGATGCGGCCCACCAAGCGCTCCATGTCGGAGATGCCCTGCAAGGCCAGAATCAATTCCTCCCGCTCCACGGTGTGCTCCACCAGCGCCGCCACGGCGGCGCTGCGGCGGTCGATCTCCGTGACGGACAGCAGCGGACGCTCCAGCCACGCGCGCATCAAGCGCCCGCCCATGGCGGTTTTCGTCTTGTCCAGCACCCACAGGAGACTGCCCTTCTTCTCCTTGCTGCGCAGCGTCTCCGTCAGCTCCAGATTGCGGCGGGCGGTCAGGTCCAGCTCCATGAACTGGCCCCGGCGGTAGTATTCCAGATCGTCCACGTGGGACAGGTCGGTTTTCTGCGTCTCGTGCAGGTAGCTCAGCAGCGCGCCCAGCGCCAGAAATACCGCCGGGTTGTCCCGGGGCAGACGGTGCAGCGCGTCGTCGCCGAACTGGCGGCGGATCAGCTTTTCCGCCGCCTCCATCTGGAAGCGGCCCGCCGGCAGCTTTTCCAGATGGCAGTTCAGCTTATCCTGCAAAAAGGTATGAAGCGTCTCGTCAAAGAAGGCGGCTTCGTTCACCACCGCCTCGGCGGGGGAAAAGCGGGCCAGCTCGTTGATAAGCTGCTTCACCCGTTCCGGGCCGGAAAAGGCGGTGGCGTGGGCCTTGCCGGTGGTGATGTCGCAGGCGCACAGAGCGGCGTAGTCCTCGTCCAGATAGATACCGGCGCAGAAATTGGAGCGCCCCTCCTCCAGACAGGCGCTGTCGATCACCGTACCGGGGGTGACGACACGGATGATATCCCGCTTCACCAGCCCCTTGGCCTGGGCGGGATCCTCCGTCTGCTCGCAGATGGCCACTTTGTAGCCCTTGGCGATCAGCCGGGCAATGTAGGAGTCCGCAGAGTGATAGGGAACGCCGCACATGGGCATCCGCTCCTCGGCAGGCTTGTCCTTGCTCTTGTCGCGGGTGGTCAGGGTCAGGTCAAGCTCACGGGACGCCGTTTTGGCGTCGGCGCCGAACATCTCATAGAAGTCGCCCAGCCGGAAGAACAGGATGGCGTCCTGATTCTGTTCCTTTATTTGCAGATATTGCTGCATCATGGGGGTCAGTTCTGCCATAGGGGACTCCTTTCAAAATTGCGTATCGCACTCCTGTCATTGCGAGGAGGCCGCAAGGCCGACGCGGCAATCCGTCGGGGCGTTAAGAAAACATGCCGGTGGCATGTTTTCAGCCTCCGATCTCGGCGGCTATGCCGCCGTAGCATCCATCTGAATTTCCACCGCATTGTTAAGAGAACGGATTCCCACGGCCAGTCTGAGGACTGGTCTCGGAATGACAGAGAAAACTTTATACCATCTCGCCGAACAGCGCCCAGGTGTTGCTGTCGGTGATTTTTACATCATGATAATTGCCGATGGCGGACGCGTCGCCCACCAGATGCACCAGCCGTCCTCCGGCGGTGCGGGCCGTCAGCGGCCAGCGGCTGTCGTCGCTCTGGCCGTCGATCAAGCAGCGGAGGGTGCGGCCCACATACTGGGCGTGAATTTCCTCCGAAATTTTATTCTGGGCGTCGCACAGCCGGTCGAACCACACCTGCTTTTCAGCGCGGGGAACGGGGTCGTCCAGCTTGGCGGCAGGCGTACCGGGCCGGGGAGAGAAGATAAACGTAAACAGCGCGTCGAACCGCACCTGCTCCACCAGCGCCACCGTCTCCATAGCTTCTGCCTCCGTCTCGCCGGGGAAGCCGATGATCACGTCGCTGGTCAGCACCAGCTCCGGCATGACCTTGCGGGCATAGGCGATAAGCTCCAGATACCTCGCCTTGTCATAGGGGCGGTTCATAGCCCGCAGCACCCGGTCGCTGCCGGACTGCACGGGAAGATGCAGCTGCTTTGCCACGTGGGAACACCGTGCCATGGTGTCGAACAGCTTGAAGCTGGCGTCCTTGGGCTGGGAGGACATGAAGCGGATCAGGTAATCGCCGGGAATTTCATCCAGCGCTGTCAGCAAATCGGCAAAGTCGTAGCCGGTGCCCAGGTCCTTGCCGTAGGAGTTGACGTTCTGACCCAGTAGGGTGATCTCCTTATAGCCCTCGGCGGCAAGCTGGCGCACCTCGGCAATGATCTGCTCCGGATCGCGGCTGCGCTCACGGCCCCGGACATAGGGCACGATGCAGTAGGAGCAGAAGTTGTTGCAGCCGTACATGATGGACACCCACGCGCGGGTGCGACCCTCCCGCACCACCGGCATGCCCTCGGCAATGGAGCCATGCTCATTCTCCACCGAGAACACCCGGCCCCGACGGGTATACACCTGATACAAAAGCTCCGGGAACTTCCACAGTGCCTGCGGCCCGAATACCAGATCCACATGGCGATAGGACTGGCGCACCTTTTCCGCCACCTCTGGCCGTTGGGCCATGCAGCCGCACAGGCAGATGATCTGCTCCGGGTTGGCCTTTTTCGTGTGGGTCAGGGCGCCCAGATTGCCGTAGACCCGCTTTTCCGCGTGGTCGCGGATGGCGCAGGTGTTCAGTACGATGATATCGGCCTCGGCAGGCTCGGTGACGAAGTCGCAGCCCATGGCCTCCAGCATGCCCATAATGTGCTGGCTGTCGGCCACGTTCTGCTGGCAGCCGAAGGTGTCCACCAGCGCGTGGACGGCCTTGCCCCGCTGGATGTGCAGATCCTTTATTTTTTCAGTAAATTCCCGCTGGCGGGCCATGTCGCCGTCAGACAGGACAACGTTTTTCCGTTCCAAAAGTACCTCCTTCGCCCGGCGAATGCCGCAAGGCGATTTTTAATCAAGATATTATACCACATCCCAAACCGCAACACAAGAAAGCAGGAAAGAAAAATGACGAAAAAAGAGGACTAACTTTCTATCAGTCCTCTTTCTCCGTCTCCGGATGCAGATGCTCGTATACCGCCTGCGCCGCAGGAGCGGGCAGCGCCTTCCGCAGATCGTCCAGCGACGCGCCCTCGATGGCCTTTACCGTGCCGAAGCGCTTGAGGAGTGCCTGCTTTCTCGCTTCGCCCACGCCGGGAATGCCGTCCAGCTTGCCCCGATAGGTGCGCTTTTTGTGCTTCTGCCGCTGGAAGGTGATGGCGAACCGGTGCACCTCCTCCTGAATGCGGCCGATCATGGTGAAGATATGGGGCGACTGCTGGATGCCCAGCTCCGCGCCCTCCACCGTGACAAGCGCCCTCGTCCGGTGGCGGTCGTCCTTCACCATGCCCAGAATGGGGATGGCTACCCCCGCCGCCCGTTCCGCCGCCAGCGCCGCGTGAACGTGACCCAAGCCGCCGTCGATCAGCAGCAGGTCGGGCAAGGGCGGGAATTTTTCATCGTCCCGATGGGCGAACCGCCGCTCCAGCACCTCCTGCATGGCGGCGTAGTCGTCGGGGCCAGTCAGCGTCTTGATGGCGAACTTGCGGTAGTCCCGCTTCAGGGGCTTGCCGTCCACGAACACCACCATGGAGGCCACCATGTCGTCACTGCCCAGATTGGAGATATCATAGCTCTCCATCCGCCGGGGCGTTTGGGGCAGCCGTGCCAGTGTCTGCAAATCTGTCAATGTCCTAGACAGCCGCTCCGACTCGGTGGTGATGCGCTCTACCTCCTCCTTGGCGTTCTGCGCCGCCATGTCCACCAACTGGGAGCGCTCGCCCCGCTGGGGCGCTTTGACGGTCACCTTATGGCCCGCCTGCCCCGTCAGCAGGGCGGCAAAGGTCTCGCTGCCGTCAAACAGGCACGGCAGCAATATCTCCCGCGGCAGCACCGCCTTGTCCAGATAGTACTGGCTCAGCACGGCGGACAGCACCTCGCTCTCCGCCTGATCGGCGGCGGTGGGAAAAATTTCGATCTGGCGGCCCAGCAGGTCGCCGTTTTCAATGTGTAGCACCGCCGCGCCGCACCGTACCGGCCCGATGTATACGCCCCACACGTCCGTATCGGCGCACACCCCGGCGATGACCTGCTGCTGCTTGCCCAGCACCTGCAGGGCCTGCATCCGGTCACGGAGGGCGGCTGCCTTTTCAAATTCCAGCGCTTCTGCCGCCGTCTCCATCTCCTGCCGGAGGTTCGCCGTCACCTGCCGCAGCTTGCCGCCCAGCAGCTCCGCCGCCTGGGTCATCCGGGAGTGATACTCCGCCTGACCGGGACCGTCGGGAGAGCAGAAGCCGTCGCATTTCCCGATGTGGTGATTCAGGCACGGCCGCTCCTTGCCGATGTCCCGGGGGAACTGGCGGTTGCAGGTGGGCAGCTTCAGCGCGGCGCATACTGCCTGCAAGGCCGCCCGCGTCTCATGCCGCCCGCCAAAGGGGCCGAAATACCGGGCTCCGTCCTCCTCCGGCTTGTTCACCAGCGTGAACCGGGGATAGGGCGCTTTCTCATTGAGCCGCACAAAGGGATAGCCCTTGTCGTCCTTCAGCAGAATGTTGTACCGGGGCTGGTGCCGCTTGATGAGGGAGTTCTCCAGAATCAGCGCCTCGAACTCCGTGCGCACCACGATGGTATCAAAGTGATCCACCTGTGACACCATCATCCGTGTCTTTTCGTTGTGGCCGCTGCCGGACTGGAAGTACTGGCTGACGCGGTTTTTCAGCTTCTTGGCCTTGCCCACGTAAATGACCAGTCCGGTCTTGTCCATCATGATATATACGCCGGGGGAAAGCGGCAGACTGTCCGCCTTTTGCAGCAGCTCCTGTTTCGTCATGGTGTGTCCCCCCTTTCCTGACAGTGCCCTCAGTATAGCACAGCGTCCGCCGCGCCGCAAGGTTGCTTTTTGCAGTGGGGTATGATACCATCAAAGAAAAAAACACGAAAGAGGGATCGTTTTATGATACAGGATATTGCGCCACACCGGTTCGACCGGACGTATGTGATCGGCAAGCCCGACGCCAACGATATCGCCCTGTGCGTCCGCAAGGGCAAGGTGTTGCTGCGGCGCCGTGGCGAGGAGTAGGCGCTGCCCCGGTTTGGCGACGGCGTCCCCACGGCGGACGCGCTGCATGTGTTCTCGCTGGACGGCGTGGACTGCTATCTGGCCCGCACACCGGACAGCGCGCCGGAGGGCACGGAGTATGTGGACGTGGGTGGTATCCGCGCCGTGCGGCCCATGGAGGTGGCCTTCGCCGCCATTACCGCCGTGCAGCTGCACCGGTGGTACGGCGCGCGGCAGTACTGCGGACGCTGCGGCCACAAGACGAAGCCCAGCGACGTAGAGCGGGCCATGGTCTGTCCGGAATGCGGCCAGATCGAGTATCCCAAGATCTGCCCCGCCGTCATCGTGGCCGTCACTCATGGGGATCAGCTGCTGCTGACTCGCTACGCCAACCGTCCCTTCCGGGGCTACGCCCTCATCGCCGGATTTGTGGAGATCGGCGAGACGCTGGAGGACACCGTTCACCGGGAGGTGACGGAGGAGGTGGGCGTGAAGGTGAAGAATCTGCGGTACTATAAGAACCAGCCCTGGGCCTTTACCGACACGCTGCTGACCGGCTTTTACTGCGAGCTGGACGGCGACCCGGCCATCACCCTCGACCACAACGAGCTGTGCGAGGGCGTGTGGCTGCACCGTGACGAGATCCCCAGCCGGGAGAACGACGTGAGCCTGACGGCGGAGATGATTGAACGGTTCCGGTTAGGCTTGGAATAAATCTGAACAAACAAGAAGCGCCGCCCCATCGGGGCGGCGCTTCTTGTAAGTAAAAAGGAAGGACGCCGTTAGCGTCCTTCCTTTTTACTTTGTGTGGAAATAGAGGATACCCAGCGTTCTGGGGCCGCAGTGGCTGGATACCGTGCAACCGGCACGGGTGTGCAGCACCTCCTCAAAGGGCTGATAGCTCCGTACCGCCGTCTCCACCTCGGCTACCTCCTCCGGAGTGAAGCCGCCGGACTCGGTGATAAAAATGCGGCGGAGATCGATATCATCCCGGCCCTCCAGCCGGTCCTTCACGTATTGCAGCAAACACTTCTGATAGGCGCCCCGGTACTTTTTGCCCACGCCCATCTTGCCGTCCTTCACCTGAATGCAAGGCCGCAGAGACAGCATGTTGGCGCCCAGCGCCGCCACGCTGGAGCACCGGCCGCCCTTGCGGAGATAGCCCAACTGCTCCACCAGAAAGCTCACGTCCAGCAGCTCACGCCGCTGCTCCATCCGCTGCTGGATCTCCTGGGCGGTCAGCTGGCCATTTTGCGCCAGCTCCGCCGCCTCCAGCACCAGCAGACCGATGCCGGTAGAGAGATTGCGGGCGTCCACAGGATAGACATTGCCCACCTCCGCCGCCGCGATGCAGGCGTTCTGGTAGCAGGCGGACATGTCACCGGAGATGTGGAAATGTACCACCGCGTCGGCGCTCTCCAGCTCCTTGCGGAAGAACTCCTCATAGTCGTACACCGCCACCGCCGCCGTGGAGCACATGCTGCCGCCCTTGGCCACATGGTCGTAGATCTCGTCGGGCGTGATGTCCACGCCGTCCACCAGCGATTCGCCGTCCCGGACGATGTACAGCGGCGCGATGCCGATGCGGTAGCGCTCTACCAGCTCGGGGGACAGGTCGCAGGTGCTGTCTGCGGAAATTTTTATATTCATATGATGCAGATTCCTTTGTTTCAATGCCCGAAAACGGGCGGGATATCTTTATGGTATCATAACGCGGGCCATACCGCAAGCTTTTTTACAGATACCGGTCGATCCGCTGGCGCAGCTGCGTCAGCTTTTCCTGCAGCTTCTGGCGGTTTTCCTGCGCCCGCAGACGGTTTTCCTGCACCTCGTCGTGCCATTGGCGCACGTCCTCATCCATGGCGGAGCGCAGCTGCTGGGGAATGGCGCGGATGCGGTTGATGGCGTCCAGCGACTCCGCCGTGCCCCGCAGCAGATCGTCCATCCGGGTATCGTGGGCCGGGTAGAGGCCGCGGTGGAAGTTGTCCAGCACCACCTCATACCGGCGGCAGGCGTTGGCAATGGAGTCCTCCCACGAAATATAAATTTCCTTTTGCGCGTTCTCGCCTACCTGCCGCATCAGCTCCCGCTGGGGCAGCAGACGGCGCAGCATGGCCGCCATGGAATCGGCGTTTTCCTCGATGAAAAAGCCGTTCTGTCCGTCGGTCACGTCCTCGGCGGCGCAGCTTCCGGCGATCAGCACGCTGGCAAGGCCGCAGGCCGCCGCCTCGCGCACCACAAGGCCGTTGGTGTCAAAGGTGGAGGGGAACAGGAACAGGTCAGCCCGGCAATACCACGCCCGGATGATCTCCCGGTCGTAGCAGGGCGCCAGAAAGAATACCTTGTCGCAGAGCGCCAGCTCCTCGGCGTAGGCCCGGATGGCGTCGCCGTCGGTGCCCTTGCCCACGAACACCATGCGGAAGTCCCGGCCCTCATCCTTCAACTGCTTCAGGGCATCCAGAATGATCCGTAGGCCCTTGTACCACATCATGCGGCCCACGAACAGCAGCAGCGGCACGCCCTCCGGCAGGTCAAGACCCTCGCCCACGGCGCGGATCTTCTCCTCCGGCAGCCGTCCGGCTGGGAAGTCCACGCCGTTGGGCATGACGATATACTCCCCCTGATAGCCCAGCGAGCGGAGGTTCTCTCCCGCGCCGTGGCTGACCGTCCACACCTCGTCACAGGCGGAGATGTTCTCCACCAGCAGCTTGATGGAGGCCTCCTGCAACCGCTTGCTGTGGATGGCGTTGGCGATGTCGATATCGAATTTGGTGTGATAGGTGAATAACAGCGGCACATGCAGCCGCTGCCGCAGCATCCGGGCCAGCACCGTGGAGGTGACAGGACAGTGGCTGTGGATCAGGTCAATGTGACGGCCCTCCACCTGCTCCATCAGCTCCGGAGACAGGGGGAAGCCCGCCCGGTAGCCCACCAGCTTCGTCATGTCGATGCTGGGATAGCGCAGCACCGGGAAGGGATAGGCGCTGTCGTCGGCGTCGGGGTAATAGGGCGTCACCACCGTGGCGTCGCCGTAGCCCTTTTGGATGACGGTGGCGTAGTTGGTGACGGCGTTGGCCACGCCGTCGATCACCGGCGGGAAGGAATCGTTGATGAGACAAATACTGCGTTTTTCGGCCATAGAAGCGGCTCCTTTCCGATGTTATTGTCAGGTGGCTCTATTATAATCGATTCCCGCTTCCGGTGCAACCGTCGGGACAGGTTTCTTTTCGATTGTATTCCCGGCGGAAAACTGGTATAATGGGGAAAAATAAGAAAAGGGAGGCGGGAGAATGGCAGACCTGAACACCAATGTGCGCTACATCAAGGGTATCGGCGAGACACGAGCCAAGGCGCTGGAAAAGCTGGGCGTCCGTACTTTGCGGGATCTGATCGGCTTCTTTCCCCGCCGCTATGAGGACCGCAGCGTCATCTATCCCATTGCGGAGCTTCCTGTGGGGGAGACGGCCTGCTGCCGGGCCATGATCGCCGCCGTCCCCACCAGCCGCCGCATCCCCGGCGGACGCACGGTGGTGAAGGTGCGGGCGGTGGACGAAACCGGCACGCTGGACGTGACCTTTTTCAATCAGGCGTACCGCCAGAGCCTTCGCCCCGGCGACAGCTTCGTGTTCTGCGGCAAGGTGGAGGGCAACCTCCTGCGCCGCCAGATGGTGAATCCCCTGATGGAGCCGGACGGGCAGCACCAGCTGACGGGCCGTATCATGCCGGTGTATCCGCTGACCAGGGGCGTCAGCCAGCTGCTGCTGCAAAAGGCGGTGCGGCAGGGGCTGGACGCGTGCCGGGAACTGCTGCCGGACGTGCTGCCGGATGCAGTGCGCATGACCCATCAGCTGTGTTATGTCAACTATGCCTATGAGAACATCCACTTTCCCGCCAGCTTCGAGGCACTGGCCCAGGCTCACCGGCGGCTGGTGTTCGAGGAGCTGTTTCTTGTCACCTGCGGGCTGCATTTGCTGCGCTCCCGGCGGGTGGACGTGGCGGGCCCGATGTGCCGTGCCGCCGACATGCAGCCCTTCTATGACGCGCTGCCCTTCCCACTGACGGACGCCCAGCGCCGCGCCATCGGCGACGCAGTGGGGGACATGACCTCCTCGCGGCCCATGAACCGGCTGTGTCAGGGCGACGTGGGCAGCGGCAAGACCATGGTGGCCGCCGCCTGCGTGTGGTTTGCGGCCCAGAGCGGCTGGCAGTCGGCGCTGATGGCGCCCACGGAAATTCTGGCCCGGCAGCATTATGAGAATCTGTCGCCGCTGCTGGAGCGGTTCGGCATCTCCTGTGCGCTGCTGACCGGCTCCACCAAAGCGAAAGAGCGCCGCGCTATTCTGGAGGGATTGGCCGACGGCAGCATCGGCCTTTGCATCGGCACCCACGCCCTGCTGACGGAGGATGTACAGTACCAAAGGCTGGGCCTGGTGGTCACCGACGAGCAGCACCGCTTCGGCGTGGCTCAGCGGTCGGCACTGGGACAGAAGGCGGAGAATCCCCATATGCTGGTGCTGTCCGCCACCCCCATTCCCCGGACGCTGGCGCTGATCATCTACGGCGATCTGGATGTGTCCGTCATTGACCAGCTGCCGCCGGGACGGCAGAGGGTGGACACCTTCGCCGTGGACGAGCGGTATCGGGCGCGGCTGAACGGCTTCATCCGCAAGCAGGTGGAGGAGGGACATCAGGTGTTCATCGTCTGCCCGCTGGTGGGCGACGGCGACGAGCTGCCCGACGAGCGCAAGGCCGTGACGGCCTATGCAAAGACCTTGCAGGAGGAGACCTTCCCCGACCTGAGGATCGCGGTACTTCACGGCAAGATGAAGCCCAAGGAGAAGGAGGCCGTCATGGCGGCCTTTGCCGGCGGCGAGGCGGATATTCTGGTGTCCACCACCGTGGTGGAGGTGGGTGTGGACGTGCCCAACGCCACGCTGATGGTGGTGGAAAACGCCGAGCGCTTCGGCCTGAGCCAGCTGCACCAGCTGCGAGGCCGTGTGGGCCGGGGCAAAGCGAAGAGCTACTGCGTGCTGGTGTCGCAAGGCGGCGGCGAGGAGACAAAGCGCCGCCTGAAGGCCCTGACGGACACCAACGACGGCTTCAAGATCGCGGAGGAGGACTTGAAGCTCCGGGGCCCCGGCGATTTCTTCGGCCAGCGGCAGCACGGCCTGCCCATGCTGCAAATTGCCGACCTCAACTGCGACATGCTTTTGCTATCCGAGGCCCAGACCGCCGCACGGGAGCTGCTGGTCGGTGACGACCAGCTGACCGCACCGGAGCACCGGCGGCTAAAGCAGCGCATCGACGAGCTGTTTGCGCTGAACGCAGAGAGCTTAAATTAAGTTCCCTTATTTTACTATTCCCCACAAAAAAAGAGACACCGGCGGTGTCTCTTTTTGCGTTATTCCTCCGGGTTCCACAGCGCCACCGCCTCTTCCGTAAACGGGGCGTTCTGCAGATCCAGCAGCTTGGTGGTCAGCAGCCGGGAGAAGTTGGTCATCACCGCCGTGGACAGCACAAAGCTGTTGACGTCCGCCGCATCGGCGCTCTCCGCCGCCAGCAGCTGGGCCGCCATGCTCTCCACCATGGAGACGAAGACACGGGCGGAATCGGTGTACTGATCCACAAAGGCCTCGTAGGTCTTTTTCACCTCGTCCTCCGTCAGGCCGTTGGGCAGGATCTTCTGGATCTCCGACATGGTCAGGCTCTGCTTCAAGGCGCAGATCATGATCAGGTAGGCGATGTGGATGCGGTTATACTTTTTCTTCTCCGGCGCAGGCATCAGCTTCATGCGGACATAGTTGTTGATGGCGCTGGTGGTGATGATCTGCTCCTCCTTCTCCTTTTTGGGCAAAAAGGGCAGATACCGGCTCAGCAGCGTCAGCACCTGATCCATATAAAGGCCCAGCGTGGGGATCTGCTCCCATGTGGGCAGGCGGTAGTGCTGCAAATAGTGGCTCCACCGGCGAAGCTTTCCGGCCACCAGCCGGGAATCGTAAATCTCCTGCATCGTTCTTTTCTCTCTCCCGCGTGTGTATTTATCGGAATTATAGCATATACTGCGGAAAATGACAAGTCAAATCGCCGGACGCTATTGACATGTCCCGAAAACTCTATATAATAATATCATTCATTAGATATAAGAGAGGTATCTATCATGTCCTTTGTGATCTCTACCGATACATCCGCCAATCTGCCTACCGCCGAGCTGCAATGGCACCAGCTGTATCTGCTGCCGTTCTCCTATATTGTCAACGAGGTCGAGCACCAGTGCCTTGACCTGTCCGCCTTTGACGGCGACGCCTACTACGAAATGCTGCGGCACACGCCCGCCAGCACATCTATGATCTCCATGGATCAGTACCGCCAGCTGTGGGAGCCGCTGCTGGAGGAGGGCCACGACATTCTCCACGTGGGCATGTCCTCCGGCATCAGCGGCGCGTACCAGTCGGCGGTGATGGCCGCCCGTGAGCTGCGCGAGGAGTATCCCCAGCGGCGGCTGGTGGTGTTCGACACCCGCGCCGCCTCGCTGGGCGAGGGCATTCAGGTGCTTCACGCCGCCACATGCCGCGAGGCGGGCTATACACTGGACGAGACGGTGCGTGAGCTGGCGGAGCTGCGTCCCCGTATCCGCCAGATCTTCACCGTGGACGACCTGATGCACCTGCGCCGGGGCGGCCGGGTGTCCGGCGTCGCCGCCGCCGTAGGCACAGCCCTGCGGATCAAGCCGCTGCTGAAGGGCGACGAGGCGGGCCGCATCGTGGTGTTCGGCAAGGTGCAGGGCCGCAAGCGCTCCGTCCGTGCGCTGGCGGACAACTTCGCCGCCAACGCCGAGCTGCTGGGCCGCTGGCCCATCGGCATCGCCCACGCCGGATGCCGGGACGAGGCGCTGGCGCTGGCCGCCATGCTGAAGGAGTCTGACCCTAAGGCCCGTATCATCCTCGTGGACTACGAGCCTGTCACCGGCAGCCACGTAGGCCCCGGCGCGCTGGCCATGTTCTATGTGGCGAAGGAGCCGTGGTCTTCGGCTATTTGCTGAATACTTTTCGTTCTTTCCCGACGGACTTTGTGCGTCCTGCCCATAGACACAGTGTTGGAGATAAGCCTATAATAGCAGTAGACTTTTGAAAAGGAGAAAACACCGTATGATGCTTCGCGCCTGTTGTGATAGCTGTCTGTCCATGTGTTGTATGGGCACGCTTCGCTGTGCGCTGGAAGGTCATACGTTTTCCCGCCGCGTCAAATAGGCGCGGAAGGTGTGTTGATTCACGCAGAGGGTGTATGAGCTTTCATACACCCTCTGCTTTTTTCTACATATCATACATTGAACAAGATTTGAGAAAAAGAAAGGAACGATATCATGGCTATTTATCATTCTGTGTCGCAGCTTGTGGGCAATACCCCGCTGCTGAGCGTAGATAACTATGTCCGTCAGCGTCAGCTGCCCGCCACCATTCTGGCGAAGCTGGAGCGCTTCAACCCCGCCGGCAGCGCCAAGGATCGTATCGCGCTGGAAATGCTGGATCAGGCGGAGGCCACCGGCGCTTTGCAGCCCGGCGGCACCGTGATCGAGCCTACCTCCGGCAACACCGGCATCGGTCTGGCAGCCATGGCTGTGGCGCGGGGCTACCGGGTGATCCTCACCATGCCCGCTTCCATGAGCGCCGAGCGCCGGGCCATGCTGAAGGCCTACGGCGCGGAGCTGGTGCTGGTGGAGACCGGCGGCATGGCCGGTGCCGTGACAAAGGCGGAGGAGCTGGCCGCATCCATTCCCGGCAGCTTCATCCCCAGCCAGTTCGATAACCCCGCCAACCCCGCCGCCCACTACAAGACCACCGGCCCGGAGATCTGGCGGGACGTCGAGGGTCACGTGGACATTTTCGTGGCCGGTGTCGGCACCGGCGGCACCATCAGCGGCGTGGGCCGCTACCTGAAGGAGCAGAACCCCAGTATCCGCATCGTGGCGGTGGAGCCCGCCTCCTCTCCCCTGCTGAGTCAGGGCCACGCAGGCCCGCACGGCTTACAGGGCATCGGGGCCAACTTCGTCCCCGGCAACTATGACAGCTCCGTGGTGGATGAGATCGTCACCGTCACCGACGAGGACGCTTACCGCACCGGCCGTCTGCTGGCCCGTACCGAGGGCGTTATGGCCGGTATCACCTCCGGCGCCGCTCTGTGGGCTGCCGACGAACTGGCCCGCCGCCCCGAAAACAAGGGCAAGACCATCGTGGCGCTGCTGCCGGACGATGGCAACCGTTACCTGTCCACACCCCTTTGGTCGGAGGAATAACCGTGTACGAGGAATATATCTGCAACGCGGCCCGCACAATGGCCGAAACCATGAAAAACGCTGACATTCCCATGTACGGCAGCCGCCTGCGCCTGCCTGACCGCAAGGCTATCATCACACTGCTGAAGGAAATGCGTCAGCTGATGTTCCCCGCCTATTTCGGCGACCCCGCACTGATGACGCTGGCGGCGGCGGACTACGCCGCGCTGCTGCTGGAGCGGATCGAAACCAGTCTCTCCCGGCAGATTGCGCTGGCGCTGCCCCTGGAAGACGAGGGCCGCGCACCCCAGATCGCCCGCGAGGTGGTGGAGCAGCTGCCCCGTATTCAGCAGCTTCTGCTGACGGATATTGACGCCATCTTTGACGGCGACCCCGCCGCCCAGAACCGGGAGGAGATCGTGCTGGCCTATCCCGGCCTGTTCGCCATCTTCGCCTATCGGGTCAGCCACGAGCTGTACCTGCGCCACGTGCCCACCATCCCCCGCATGATGACGGAGTACGCCCACAGCCGCACCGGTATCGATATTCACCCCGGCGCGCAGATCGGCAGCTATTTCTTCATCGACCACGGCACCGGCATTGTGGTAGGCGAGACCACCGTTATCGGCGACCATGTGAAGCTGTATCAGGGCGTGACGCTGGGCGCACTCAGTCCCCGCGGCGGTCGCGCTCACAGCAGCGGCAAACGCCACCCCACCGTGGGCGACGGCGCCACCATCTACTCCGGCGCGTCCATCTTCGGCGGCGAGACGGTCATCGGCGAAAACGCCGTGGTGGGCGGCAACGCCTTCCTCACCGAATCCGTGGCGGACAACGCCCGCGTGGTGATCCGTCCCCCGGAAACCTTTATTCATAATTTGTAAACAATCATTCTGTAATAAAAAATCGGTGCAAACATGCCGTATTTCCGGTTTTTTCGCGCGATGCGGTGATATGGGACAATCATTCATTATTTCTCAGAAACATCAACAAAGCGCAGTCACCGCTTCTAAGGCAGCACTGTGCTTCACCGAAAAACAAAGAGCGGAGAGGGATTATCCCTCTCCGCTTTTTACTTACTTATTCCGATAATCGTCGATCAGCAAGGACAAGTGCGCCACGACGCCAGAAGGCACTCCGTCAACATTCAGTCTCGGCACACTTTCCATGCCCAGAAGATAATCTGTTGACACATTGTATAATTGAGCCAACCGTACCAGCATATCAATGGAAGGCTGAATATTCTCATTCTCCCAGTTTGACACAGTTTGCTTGGTCACGCGCAAACGCTTGGCAACCTCTACTTGACTCCAGCCGCAGCCGCCGCGCAGTTCCTGTAATCTTTGTCCTAGCATATGGCTCCTCCAGATATCAATTATTTCAATACTATTGTCTCATAATTCTTGACAAATTAAAAATACTATAGTATTCTAATATTAGACTTTGTGAAAGGAGGCTGCACTATGGGTTTCCTCGGATTCAGCATCTGCTATGCCTTGGCAACGCTGGGCTATTCTGCTTTCCTGCTTAGATGAGTTAGGAAAAGCGCCCTACGTACCATGTCTCATCAACACAGTACGGTAGGGTAACCAAAAAGCGGAGAGGGATCATCCCTCTCCGCTTTTTACGAATTGTATTGGTCTAATATCGCTTACTTGCCGAAGTAGCGGTTCAGCAGACCCTCGAAGGCCTTGCCGCAATACTCGTTCACTTTGCCAAAAAACGATTGATGATACCCAGCAGCATTAGCATATCGCTTTCATCCAGGCGCTTCATACCCTCCAGAGCCTTTTGGATAAGCTCAGGATGCTGCGTAGACGTATCAAAAAACTGCTGTGGCGTGATCTCGAAATAATCGCAGATCGCAAAAAACTCTTTCAGCGGCGGAAGTGCCTTTCCGGAAGAAATGTTATACACATACCCTCTGCTGTGCCCCAGATCATAACTCATCTGATATTCAGAAACACCCTTTTTCAACCGAAGCTGTGTAATGCGCTCCTTTACAAAATCCTCATACATCCCGTTATCACCTCAAGAAGATGATAACTGTAGTCTTCCTCTAAATAGTAATAATATTTTTGTTGTTACATGTTGAAATATCCAAAAATATATGTTATTATCCCAGTAAGAGTTGTTGTTTCAAAAGCTCTAAACAAAATTTGGGAGGAATAACTATGAAAAAACTCGCAGTTCTATTTTTGTCATTGACAATGGCTTTGCTACTGGTCGCCTGCACTTCGTCCAGTCACCGCAGCAGTTCAAGCGGCAGTAGCAGTAGCTATGATTACGACAAGGGGTACGGATATACCGCGCCCAAGTCCGGTCAGTCCTTCAGCGACTATGTAAAGGAACAAGATCCCGACCTGTACAATTCAATGGTTGATCGCTATAACAGTCTGTCTTAAAAACGCACACGAGGATTGCACATGGATACTTTCTTCACCGCCGTTTTACTTCTGTTTGTCGTAATTACGTTGGGCATACTTCTTTTTAACTTCCTATTCAAATAACCAAAAAGGAGCTTTCCGATGGTTGTCATAATAATTATTATACTGCTCGCGATACTCGTTCAGGTCAAGAAAAAGTGAACCTATCCATGCAAAAAAGCAGGGAGCGCAACGCTCCCTGCTTTTTTGATTGCCTTAATTTACTTCCCGAAGTAGCGGTTCAGCAGACCCTCAAAGGCCTTGCCGTGGCGGGCCTCGTCGCGGGCCATTTCATGGACGGTGTCATGGATGGCGTCCAGATTGTACTGCTTGGCCAGCTTGGCCAGCTCGAACTTACCGGCAGTAGCACCGTTCTCGGCGTCCACGCGCATCTGCAGATTCTTCTTGGTGCTGTCGGTGATGACCTCGCCCAGCAGCTCGGCGAACTTGGCGGCGTGCTCGGCTTCTTCCAGACCGGCCTTCTCCCAGTACAGGCCGATCTCGGGATAGCCCTCACGATGAGCCACACGGGCCATGGCCAGATACATACCCACCTCGGAGCACTCGCCCTCGAAGTTGGCGCGCAGACCGTCGATGATCTCCTTGCGGACTTCCTCGGGCACGTTGTCGCCGAACACCTTGCCGACGCCTACCACATGCTCGGCAGCCCAGGACTTCTCCTCGGCCTGCAGGGTGAACTTCTCACCGGAAACATGGCACACCGGGCACTCAGCGGGGGGAACATCACCTTCATGAACATAACCGCAAACAGGGCAGACCCACTTCTTCATAACTTTTTACCTCCATTGTCGTAATTAAATATTTGTTTTGTTCTTATTTTGACGCTGCTCTTGTCCAAAAAGCAGCCATTGTCAACTGATTTTCTCTTTCACCAGGCACTGATTGCACCGACCGTAGAATGTAACGCTGTAGCTCTCCTGCCGTCCCACCTGAGCCAGATCCGGGGCGTCCACCGGAATGGGCGGCAGGTCGATGACCGCGCCGCAGCCGCGGCAGATAAAGTGTCCGTGAGGGGCGACGTTACCGTCGTAGCGATCCTCGCCATCCACACAGCCGATAACCTGCACCGTGCTCTCGCTGCGGAAGCGGGCCAGATTACGGTACACCGTGGCCAGCGACAAATCGGGGATCTGTGGCTTCAGCTGGGTGTACACCCATTCCGCCGAGGGATGGCACGTGGTGGAGCGCAGGCACTTCAAAATTGCCTCTCGCTTAGGACTGTATCTTGTGGCTGTCTCCATTGGCATTCCCCCTTTCTTTAATCGCTAACAATTATTGTTTGCATTAGTATAGTACCACACCCTTTTGGATTTGTAAAGAGTTTTTTTGAAATTTTTCAGAAAAATTTTCCGCCGCCTTTTATTCTCTCCGCCACGTCCGGAAAATATGTAAAAAGACCGGTACGGCTATGCCGTACCGGTCTTTTAAGTTGTATAAGCTTACTCGGCCTCGGCCAGAGCCTTCGCCTCGGCGATGGCCTTCTCCTGAGCCGCAGCGGGGCAATCCTCGTAGCGGACAAAGTTGAAGGTGAAGGTACCGCGGGACTGGGTCATGGAGCGCAGGTCGATGGCGTAGCTCATCATCTCGGCCATGGGCACCTCGGCCTCCAGAACGGTCTCACCATCGCCGGTGGGGTTCATGCCCATCACGCGGCCGCGGCGCTTGTTCAGGTCGCCCATCACATCGCCCACATAGTTGTCGGGCACGGTGACTTTCAGCTCGCCGATAGGCTCCATCAGCACAGGCTTGGCCTCGGGCAGAGCGGCCTTAAAGGCCAGGTTGGCGGCCAGCTTGAAGGCGATTTCGGAGGAGTCCACGGGGTGGTAGGAGCCATCCACCAGAGTGGCCTTCAGGAACACCACAGGATAGCCGGCCAGCACGCCGTGCAGGCAGCTCTCGCGCAGGCCCTTTTCCACGGCGGGGAAGTAGTTCTTGGGCACGGAGCCGCCGAACACGTTCTCCTCAAAGATCATATCCTCCTGCTCGCTCTGGGGCTCGAAGATGATATGAACATCACCGAACTGGCCGCTGCCGCCGGTCTGCTTCTTATAGCGGCCCTGCTTGCGGACGGTGCTGCGGATCTTCTCACGGTAAGCGACGCGGGGGGTGCTCAGCTCGGAATCCACGCCAAAGCGGGACTTCAGCTTGCTGCACAGCACGTCGATCTGGATATCGCCGGCACCGGAGATAACGGTCTGGTGGGTCTCGGCGTTGTTGGTGACGGAGAAGGTGGGATCCTCCTCGTTCAGCTTGTTCAGGCCGGTGCCCAACTTTTCGATCTCCTGCTTGGTCTTGGGGGAGATAGCGCGCTCATAGCAGGCGGGAGCAAAGGCCAGAGGCGCGAACTTGACGTAGGTCTTGGGCTCGCACAGGGTGTCGCCGGTCTTGACCTTATCCATCTTGCCGATGGCGCCGATATCGCCGCAGCAGATCTCCTTGGTCTCCTCGCTCTTCTTGCCCTTCATGGTGTACAGACGGCCCAGCTTTTCGGTGTTGCCGGTGGTCATGTTGTACAGGGACATATCGCCGGTGACCTTGCCGCGGATGACCTTGATCATGGAGTACTTGCCGTACTGGTCGGAGATGGTCTTGAACACGAAAGCGGCGGTGGTGCCGTTAGGATCGTAAGCGACCTCGATGGCGTTGCCGTCGTCGTCCTCGGCAGCCTCGGCGGGCATGTCGGTGGCCACGGGAACCAGATCCACGATGGTCTGCATCAGCATGTCAACGCCCATACCGGTGACGGCGGAGCCGCACAGCACGGGGCAGACAGTACCCTCGCGGACGCCGATCTTCAGACCCTTGGCCATATCCTCGGCGGACAGCTCCATGGTCTCGAAGAACTTCTCCATCAGCTCCTCGTCGGCGCCGGCGGCGGCTTCCATCAGCTCGGAGCGCAGAGCCTCCACCTCGTCGGCCATGTCGGCGGGGATGGCGCACTCGCCCTTGGCGTCGTAAGCCTTGTTGTGCAGCAGGTCAACGATCACGGTGACGGCCTTGTTGGCGTCAGCCTTGGTGGCAACGATGGGTGCGATGGTGGTGCCGAACTTGCCCTTGACAGCCTCGATGCAGCTGGCGTAGTCGGCGTTGGCCTCCTCCACGCGGTTGATGAACATCATGCGGGGCTTCTTGCCCAGCATCTTCCAGGTACGCTCCATACCGACGGACAGGCCGTCCTTGGCGTTACCCAAGATGACGGAGCACTCGGCGGCGCGGATGGCGCACACGGCCTCACCGGCGAAATCGAAGTTGCCGGGGGCGTCCATCACGTTGATCTTCTTACCCTTATACATGACGGGAGCAAAGGCCAGAGAGATAGAGATCTGGCGCTTGATCTCCTCGGCGTCGTAGTCACAGGTGGTGTTGCCGTCAGCGGTCTTGCCCAGACGGTCAATACCCTTGGTCATGTACAGCATCTGCTCCACCAGAGAGGTCTTGCCGGAGCCGCCGTGGCCCAGCAGGGCAATATTGCGAATGTCGTTTGCAGTCATAATGGTGTGTTCTCCCTTCAATTTGATCCAGCGCACGGGCGCTGCCGCGCGCAATACGCTCAACATGACGATTATAGCTCACTTTTGCAAGTCTGACAACCTTTATTTTTAATATTTGTAGGAAAAATCCCCTGTCTTACGGGGGATTTCGTCAACTTATACAACAAGCTTTCCCTTTTTCTGGTCAGGTCGACCAGAGTCGAAAAGCCACGGCGGAAAATCCGCCGTGGCCTTCTCGTTTTATAAACCTTAGTAGTGCTTCACCAGTCCGCTCAGCAGCAGCGTCGGCAGCAGCCACAGCGCCAGAAAGCCCAGCATGTACAGCGGCGACAGCGTGCCGTAGCTGCCCACGGAGGTCAGGTAATAGGTCAGCAGCAAACCCACCACCGCACCCAGATAGCACAGCCACGTTCCCGTCCGGGTGGCACTGCGCAGGCGGCGGGAGCCGATAGTGGCCTCGGCCAATGGCATCAGCCCCTCCCGGTAGATCACGGCGTTGGGGGCCTCGCCCCGCTGCTCCATAGCGTCGGACAGTGCCAGCCGTGCGGAGACATTGGGATAGACCGGCTTGCAGTCCAGTCCGAACTTCCGCTTCAGAAGTCCCGGCGTCACGTTGCCGCTGCGCACCGCCAGCACAGGCCGCATGCCCGCCCGGTGCAGTGCCCGCAGCGCCCAGTCCACATTGCGGGAGGGCTGGTACTTGATGACGAAGATAGCGCCCAGCACGCCGTCGATCGCCAGAAACACACCGGTTTGCAGCTTCAGGTCGTGGGGCAGCGTCACCTTCTGCTTGCGCATGAAATACGCGCTGCCCATGGCGACGGTCTCGCCCCGGATCATGCCGGTCACGCCGCCCTCCTCGCAGAAGCGCAGGTCATCCACACGGGCGGAGAACCCGCCCTCCGCCGCCAATTGCTGGCGAAACAGGGGCGACAGCTGGCTGTGCGCCGCCTGCGCCATTCCGGCGGCGTAGGAGAGCATCTTGATGCGCTCCTCGCCATAGACCTTGTAGCCGTTGAACGCCACCGTGCCGGTGGGGAACAGGTCGTTCTCCGTCACCAGCAGCTGGCGGCTGCGGCTCAGAGGCAGCGCCCCGGCATAGCCCGCCAGTGCGCTTCCGCCCCGTGTGAGACGGTGCTGCAGGCGGTGCAGCGGCAGCGCCGCCGTCAGCGGCAGCGACAGGGGCAGCGCCACCGTCAGGTGGGCCGACCAGACCCGCAGAAAGCTCTCCATTCCCTGCCCGGACAGGCACACCACGGCGGAAAGCACCGTGGCGGCGCTCAGCAGCAGCGGCGTCAGATACCACTGCCAGCGACAGGCGGGATCGGGCTTGTCTGTCATGCGGTAAAAGCCCTCCAGCCGTCCCTTCTGCTTGCAGATACCCATGTCCAGCTGGGACGCCACATAGGGCGGCTCGCCGCCCACATTGGCCAGCTGGAACGCCTCGCGCCGTGTCTCGGAGCGCAGCAGCAGCGCCCACTGCTCCATCCACATCAGCAGCGCCGTGGTGGCGGCAAATGGCATGTGACCGTCCTGGGTAATAGCGGTGGACACGATGCCGTCAAACGCCACCGCAAAAACCAGCAGCAGCGCACCGAAGGCGCTGGTGACATGGCCCTTTTTCAGCTCCTGAAAGGCGTATTTCCACACGTCCATCGCGAAGATGGCCGCCAGCATCATCACGCCTACCGGCAGATGGCCCCGCAGCATGGCGCTCTCCTGCCACGCGGCAGGCATATAGCCCAGCCCGTCCAGCACCGCCAGCGCGATCAGCGCGGCCACGGGAAAGCTCAATATGGTCAGCGACCGGTTCAGGTGCTTGGCCCGGCGCTTTTCCGCCCGGAACGCCTCGTCGCTGTCCGGCTCCGGCGCAAGCGGCTCCGGCTCCGGTTCCGGGCGCTCCGGCTCCGCCCACAGCTGCTCGGTATCGTGCCGCCGGGGCTTTTTCCGGGCATGGAGGCGGGCCGTCAGCTCACGCAGCCGCTCCCGCAGAGTAAGCGGCTCCTCCAAGATCCCGTCGTCATTCTCCGCCAGCACCGCGTCCACCGTGTCGTACATGACGTTTTTCAGCGACACCCGATCCGGCGGCAGCTCCTCCTCCAGCTCCGGTGCAGGCGGCACGTAGGGCTTCGGCGGCTGGCCGGTGCGGATCACCGGAAGCTCCGTGGTGTCGCCCTTTTCCGCCTTTTTGCGGCACTTCCGCTTTCTCTCCCGCTTTTCCGTTTTGGGCAGGCGGGTGGTGATTTCCTCTTCCTGCTCCGGTTCAGGCTCGGGAGCAGGCTCCGGTTCCGGAATGGGTTCGGGTTCCGGCTCCGGCTCCGAAACAGGCTCCGGCGCGGGTGTGGGCGCAGGCTTCTCTATCGGGGCAGGCTGACGCCCACCCTTGCCGTATTCGGCCAGGATGGATTCCAGCGTAAACGCCTCGTCCTCAGGGACGGCGGGGGTATGCAGTTGTTCCTCGTCTTGCCTGCGCATGGATATCCTTTTTCTCAGCTCCGCTGGCGCACCGCCTCATACAGCAGGATAGCCGCTGCGGCGGAGGCATTCAGGGAGGAGATCTGTCCTTTCATGGGGATGCTGACCAGAAAATCGCAGTTTTCCGCCACAAGGCGGGTCATGCCGTCGCCCTCGGAGCCGATGACGATGGCGGCAGGGCCTTTCAGGTCGGCGTTATACAGGGTGGTGTTGCCGTCGGCGGCGGTGCCGAACACCCAGACGCCCTGCTTTTTCAGGTCTTTCAGCAGCGAGGGGATGTTGGCCACCCGCGCCACCGGCATATAGCTGACCGCACCGGCGGAGGTCTTTGCCACGATGGCAGTCAGTCCCGCGCTGCGGCGCTTGGGGATGATGACGCCGTGAGCCCCGGCGCACTCGGCGGTACGGAGGATGGCGCCCAAATTGTGGGGATCGGAGATCTCGTCGCAGATCACCAGCAGCGGCGCTTCGCCCCTGTCGGCGGCGGTCTGCAAAATGCTCTCCACCGTCACATACTCCCGGACGGCGGCCAGCGCGATAACGCCCTGATGGGCGTGGGTGCGAGACATGGCGTCCAGCTTGCGGCGGTCGGCCTCCACCACCACAACACCCGCCGCGCGGGCCTTGGAAGCGATGTGGCCCAGCGTCTTGTCCGTCTCGCCCTTGGCAAGATAGATCTTGTCGATGGCCGTTCCGGCCCGCAACGCCTCGATCACCGCGTTGCGTCCCTCGATCATGCCGTCGGCCTCCGCCTCCGCCACAGGGCGGCGCTTCGGCGCGGTCGTCTGCTCTTTCATAGAAACAATTCCTTTCCGGATATATCGATTCAGTATTGATTATACCATACCCCCACCGCAAGATAAAGTCCGATTCATAGAAATTTTACAGAAAATCCGCCAATGTGCCGCTTGTGGCGTACCGCCCTTTGTGGTATACTGTCATTTATACTTTATGATACCCGGATATCTCTTTAAGGAGGGTTCCATGGCAGATAACAACAATAACCGCGACAACCGGAACAATAACAACAAAAACAACAACCGCATGCGGGGCATCCTGACACTGGTGCTGTGGGCCGTGGTGCTGACGGTGGCGATGAACTACATCAGCGCCTACTCCGGCAACACCGCCAACAAGACCTCCAGCCATGAGATCAAGTACAGCGAAATGGTGGACATGGTGGAGAAGGATCAGGTCAAGGAGATCCTGTTCAGGGACAGCACCATTTACATCACACCGGTGGACGGCTATACCTACACCGAGGAGGTGGAGGAGGGCAGCACCGCGCAGCCCAAGAGCTACACCCAGTCCAAGGAGACCCAGCTGACGCTGTTCACCAAGCAGCTGTCCGACAGTCAGCTGCTGCCCCTGCTGGAAGAACACAATGTGGCGTACACCGGCTACTATAAGGCGCAGCTGAGCCCGGTGCTGACCTTCATGGCCAGCTACGTGCTGCCCATCATCATTATGGTGAGCCTGTTCATGCTGGTGCTGCGGATCCTCAGCAAGTCCGGCGGCGGCTTCGGCGGCATCGGCAGCGTGGGCAAGTCCAACGCCAAGGTGTACATGGAAAAATCCACCGGCGTCACCTTCAAGGACGTGGCCGGTCAGGACGAGGCCAAGGAATCCCTGGAGGAGATCATCGACTTCCTACACAACCCCGGCAGATACACCGCCATCGGCGCCAAGCTCCCCAAGGGCGCGCTGCTGGTGGGCTCTCCCGGTACCGGTAAGACTCTGCTGGCCAAGGCGGTAGCCGGCGAGGCCGGCGTCCCCTTCTTCTCCATTTCCGGTTCCGGCTTTGTGGAGATGTTTGTGGGTGTGGGTGCCAGCCGTGTCCGCGACCTGTTCAAGGAAGCCGCCAAGGTCGCGCCCTGCATCATTTTCATCGACGAGATCGACGCCATCGGCAAGACCCGCGACAGCCGCTTCGGCGGCGGGAACGACGAGCGGGAGCAGACCCTGAACCAGCTGCTGGCGGAGATGGACGGCTTTGACCCCAGCAAGGGTATCATCGTGCTGGCCGCCACCAACCGTCCGGAGGTGCTGGACAAGGCGCTGCTGCGTCCCGGCCGCTTCGACCGCCGCATCACCGTGGATCGTCCCAATCTGGCGGGCCGTCTGGCGACCCTGCAGGTTCACACCCGCAACATCAAGCTGGCGGAGGACGTCAATCTGGAGAAGATCGCCCAGGCGACCGCCGGCTGCGTGGGTGCCGACCTTGCCAATCTGGTGAACGAGGCCGCTCTGCGGGCCGTCCGCAAGGGCCGCAGAGCCGTGAATCAGAACGATCTGCTGGTGTCCTTTGAGCTGGTCATCGCCGGCAGCGAGAAAAAGGGCACTGTCATCACCGAGCAGGAAAAGCGCATCATCGCCTATCACGAGGTGGGTCACGCGCTGGTGGCCGCCAAGCAGAAGAACGCCCAGCCTGTCAGCAAGATCACCATCGTGCCCCACACGCAGGGTGCGCTGGGCTACACGCTGCATTTGCCGGAGGAGGAGAAGTTCCTCATGTCCAGGGAGGATATTCTGGCGGAGATCCGTACCCTGCTGGCAGGCCGTTCCAGCGAGGAGGTAGTGTGCAACACCATGACTTCCGGTGCCGCCAACGACATCGAACGGGCCACGGAGATGGCCCGGAATCTGGTGGCCCGGTTCGGTATGTGCGACGAGTTCGACATGGTGGCGCTGGGCACGGTGCAGAGCCAGTATCTGGACGGTGGCTACTCCATGACCTGCGCGCAGGAGACCTACGCCGCCGCTGACCGCGAAACCATCAAGATCATCCGCCAGTGCCACAAGGAAGCCAAGGAGATCCTGATGGAGAATCGGGAACTGCTGGACAAGATCGCCGCGTACCTGCTGAAGAAGGAGACCATCACCGGTCAGGAGATGATGGCCATTATCGAGGGCCGCGACCCCGAGACCGTGGACAACTACGGCGCCACACGGGAGCCGGAGCAGCCCCTGTTCCGTCCCAGCGTGCCGGAGACCATCGAGGCGCCCGCCAAGCACATCAACATCGTCTCCCAGCCCATCCCCATGCCGGACTTCGACGCGAAGCCGGAGGAGGGAAAGGCGGAAGATCAGCCGGAGAATACCTCCGAGGGCGAATCCACGGAGGATAAGCCGGAAGACAAGCCGGAATAAGTAAATACCCTACAGGGGCGGACAGTTCGTCCGCCCCTGTCATAAAATAAAAGACGTCGGTGATGATTGATTATGAGCAGATTGCAAGACCTCCGCAAAGAGCGGGGCTTTACTCAGATCAAAATGCAGATGCTGATCGGCATCGACCAAAGCGCCTATTCCAAGATCGAACGGGGTGAGCGATATCTCAGCTTTGAGCAGTGCCGCCGCGTGGCGCTGGCCTTGAACACCAGCATGGACTATCTGGCGGGCCTGACCGACGAGAAAAAGCCCTATCCCAGAGCAGAGCAGTGAGCGATACAGGGCGCTCACTGCTTTATTTCGTCCGTGCCGCCCTGCAAAATGGTTCGATACATATATAGCGTAGGGGCGGGGTTCTACCCCGCCCCTACGGCTTACGATGGCGTTTCCAGTAAATGATGGGAGGGGCAGAGCCCCTCCCCTACAAAAGCTCTTTTCCGCCTTATCCTTCCACTGAAAAAAAGCGTCACGCGGCAGCCGCGTGACGCTTTTTGTTGGTCTCTCAGCCCCACAATGTGGTCAGCATGGGAATGACCTGCTTCTTCCGGGACATGACGCCCGGCAGGAACACCGTGTTGTCCTTGGGCTCCACAGCAAAGGCGTTGCGGATGGCGTCGTCGCTGCCGATGAACAGCAGCTGCGTGCCCTCCTGCAAAACGTCCGTCAGCATCAGGATCACCATGTCGTAGCCGTGTTCGTTCTGCATCTGCTCCATGGCCTTCAGCAGATCCTCCTTGCGCTCCATCAGGTGCTCGGAGTTGATGCACGTCACCTGACCCACGCCCAGATTCTGCTCGGCAATGTGGAACTCCTTGAAGTCGCTGCGCAGCAGCTCCTCCGCCGACTTGCCGTCCACTGCGCCGGCGGCGAACAGCTCGCGGCCCAGCTCGTCCAGCGACACACGGGCCATGCGGGCCAGACGCTCCGCCATGGCGATATCCCGCTTGGTGCAGGTGGGAGACTTGAACATGACCGTATCCGACAGGATAGCCGCCGCCATCAGCCCCGCCATATGGGGCGAGGGCATGACGCCGTGCTCCTGATACATGGAGGTGATGATGGTGTTGGTGCTGCCTACCGGCTCGTTGCGGACATTGATAGGCTGCCGGGTCTGGATATCCGCCAGACGGTGGTGATCTACGATAGCCAGAATTTCCGCCTGCTCGATGCCCGGCACGGTCTGGGACAGCTCGTTGTGATCCACCAGCACCACCTGCTTGCGGCGAGGACGCAGCAAGTGGTAACGGGACAGCGTGCCCACCACCTTCTCCTCCTCGTCCAGCACGGGGTAGCAGCGGTAGCGGCTTTTCAGCACCACTTCACGCACGTCATCGATATAGTCGTCCAGATGGAAGCAGATCAAATCGCCGGTGGCGCAGGGTCGGGAGATAGGGATGGCCTGATAGATCAGGCGGTGGACGCGGCTGGCGTCAAAGGGCGTGGAAATGATGCAGGTCTTGCCCGCGTCCTTGATCCACTCCGGATCCACGTCGGTCTGGCACAGGATCAGGCAGGACACCTGCATGTCCAGCGCCCGGCGGATCATGTCCGGCTGGCTGCCGCACAGCACGATGCTGTCGGAGCTGTCGAACAGCAGATTCTCGCAGTTCTGGGGCAGGGCGATGGACACGCTGCCGGACAGGGTATCCACCAGATCGCCGCCCTCGCCCACGATGCGGCCCTCGATAACGCTGAGGAGGTTGAACATGGGCACCTCCTCCACCACCGGGTTGGCGATGGTGTTCAGGCTGAAGGTGGCGATATCACCGGCGGACAGCATGCCGTACAGCGTGCCGTCCTCGTTGGTGACGGGGATGGCGGAGATCTTCTGGTTGCGCATCAGCTGCCACGCACGATCCATGGTGACGGAGGAATCCAGACAGGGCGGACGGTCAAAATCCAGATCCCGCACCTGGGTGCGGACGTTCTGGATCAGCCGGGGCGGCTTAAAGCCAAAGTGCTTCAGCATGCGGTTGGTCTCGTCGCTGATGGTGCCCATATGCACCGCCACATACTCCTTCTCCCCCAGCGCGTTTTTCAGCGCCGCGTAGGACAGGGCGGCCACAATGGAGTCGGTATCAGGGTTGCGGTGTCCGGTCACATAGATCTCGTTCATACCTTTCAAGCTCCTTTGCGGAAAAGTGTTTTCTTGCCTGCTATTATAGAACAGGCCGCGGCGCTGGTCAATGGTCTTGATTTACAGAAAAAACCATGTTATCATTAAATTTAAGTAAAGAAATCACAGAAACAAGGTGTTCTATGTATCACAATCATCATCTTCATGAAACAAAGCATCTGAAGGAGGCCAATCTCTTACAGGAGGAGAAATACCGCCACCTGACCAACGATCCCGTGGGAAAGCTGGTGTGTGAAATGGCCGTGCCCACTATCATCTCCATGCTGGTGACGGCGGTGTACAATCTGGCGGACACCTTCTTTGTAGGATTGATGCGCTCCAACGCAGCCACCGGCGCGGTGGGTGTGGTCTTTTCGCTGATGGCCATTATTCAGGCCACCGGCTTTTTCTTCGGTCAGGGCAGCGGCAACTACATCTCCCGCCAGCTGGGCCGCCACCAGACGGAGGACGCCGAGGCCATGGCCATCACCGCCGTCACGCTGGCCTTTTCCGCCGGTGTGGTGCTGCTGGTGCTGGGACAGATCTTTCTGGAGCCGCTGGCGCTGCTGCTGGGCTCTACAGAGACCATCCTGCCCTACGCCTGCGACTATCTGCGGATCATTCTGCTGGGCGCGCCGTATATGACCGCCTCCTTCGTGCTGAACAACCAGCTGCGCTTTCAGGGCAGCGCCATGTACAGCATGATCGGCATTGTGGCCGGTGCGGTCATCAACGTAGGGCTTGACCCGCTGCTGATCTTCACCTTCCGCATGGGCATCAAGGGTGCGGCGCTGGCCACCATTATCGGGCAGCTGTTCTCCTTCGCCCTGCTGCTGTTCGGCTGCACACGGGGCGGCAATCTGCGGCTCCACCCCCGCAAGATCCAGTTCTCCCGCCACATTTTCAAGGAAATTCTCCGGGGCGGCTTCCCCAGTCTGTGCCGCCAGAGCCTGATGGCCATTTCCACCATCTGCCTGAACAACGCCTCCGGCCTGTACGGTGACGCGGCCATCGCCGCCATGAGCGTGGTGAGCCGTGTCATGACCATGGCCAACTCCGCGCTGATCGGCTTCGGTCAGGGCTTTCAGCCGGTCTGCGGCTTCAACTACGGCGCCAAGCTCTATGACCGGGTGCGGCAGGGCTTCCGCTTCTGCGTCAAGTGGGGCACGCTGTTTCTGGTGGCGGCAGGCATTGTGGGCTACATTTTCGCGCCCCAGCTGGTGGCGGTTTTCCGGAACGATCCGGAGGTGGTGGCCTTCGGCACTGTCGCCATGCGGTGCCAGTGCATCACCTTCCCGCTGGCGGCCTACGCGCTGGTCAGCAACATGATGACCCAGACCATGGGCAAGACCCTGCCCGCCACCATTCTGGCGGCGGCCCGTCAGGGATTGTTCTTCATCCCCGCCGTGCTGCTGATGCCCCTGTGGCTGGATCAGTGGGGCGTGCAGCTGGCCCAGTCGGTGGCAGACGTGCTGTCCTTTGCCCTGACGGTGGTGATGATGCGCCGGGTGTTCCAGAACCTGCAAGCCGAGGAGCACGCCGCCATGCTGCTGCAACACCACCGGGCATCCGAGCCTTATATGGCGGAAAATGTCCCGGAAAACCCGGAAACCACCTGATTTCCCCCTTTACAGACGCCGCTTTTCCGGATATAATAGTTTAGTTGCTGAAATCTACCGACAAGGAGACTGACACATATGGCAGTGATCGAATACGACGATTATAAACAGAAGCTTCTGGCGCTGGAGCCCACGCTGGGCGAGCTGGAAAAGGCGCTGGGCATCCCCAAGGCCCGCGAGGAGCTGTCCACCCTCCAGAAAGAGACGGAGCAGGACGGCTTCTGGAATGATCTGGAGCGCAGCCAGAAGGTGAGCCAGCAGATCAAGCGTCTGGAGAACAAGATCAAGAAGCATGACCGTCTGGTCAGCGAGTGGGAGGACACCCTGACCCTGTGCGAGATGGCACAGGAGGAGGACGACGCCTCTCAGCTGCCCGACGTGATGGAGGGCTACGAAAAGCTCCAGAAAGAGATCAGCGAGCGCCGTCTGGCCGCCCTGCTCTCCGGCGAGTATGACGCCAACAACGCCATCCTCACCTTCCACGCCGGCGCCGGCGGCACCGAGGCCCAGGACTGGACGGAGATGCTCTACCGCATGTACACCCGCTGGGCCGAGCGCCACGGCTACACCTATCAGCTGATGGACTACGAAGCCGGTGAAGAAGCGGGCATCAAGTCCGCCACCATCCTCATCGAGGGTGAGAACGCCTACGGCTACCTGAAAAGTGAGAACGGCGTTCACCGGCTGGTGCGCGTCAGCCCCTTTGATGCTAACGCCCGCCGCCAGACCAGCTTCGCCGCGCTGGAGGTCATGCCCGAGCTGGCGGACGACAGCGAGATCGAGATTCGTCCCGAGGAGATCGAAATGCAGGCCTGCCGTTCCTCCGGCGCAGGCGGCCAGCACATCAACAAGACCTCCTCCGCCGTCCGCCTGACCCACCTGCCCACCGGCATCGTGGTGTTCTGCCAGACGGAGCGCAGCCAGTTCCAGAACCGCGACAACGCCATGAAGATGCTGAAGGCCAAGCTGGCGGAGCTGAAGCTCCAGCAGCACGCTGAGAAGATCAGCGACATCAAGGGCGTACAGATGAAGATCGAGTGGGGCAGCCAGATCCGCTCCTACGTGTTTATGCCCTATACGCTGGCCAAGGACACCCGCACCGGTTATGAAATGGGCAACATTCAGGCGGTAATGGACGGCGATATTGACGGCTTCATCAACGCCTATCTGACCGCCGCCGCCAACGGCGAGCTGAAGTAAGCAATCCGGTAAAGCTCTCAATTTAAAGGCTCCCCTGTGTAAGGGGAGCTGTCAGCCGCAAGGCTGACTGAGGAGTTATCCACGTCATAGACACTTCTCCGGCGGGCGACCGTCAGGGTGGCCCCTATCGCAATCCCTCCGACATGACAAAAAGTCATGCCACCTCCCTTTACACAAGGGAGGCTTTGGCTGATGCCAAAATCGAAAAACTTTATAAAAAGAACGCTGTGCAAAGCACAGCGTTCTTTTTATACCCGGTACACGTCCTTTTCCGTCACAATAAGGGAAAACCGCTTGTCGTGCTCCTCCATGGGCACCTGATCCGACAGCAGCTTCTCCCGGCACAGCAGCGCCGCCGGGCCGTGATACCGGTCGAAGAACCGGTCATAGTAGCCGCCGCCCTGTCCCAGCCGGTCGCCCCGCAGGTCGCAGGAAAGGCAGGGCGTCGCCACAAAATCGATATCCTCCACCGTCAGCAGCGGACAGTCCTCCACCGGCTCCAGAATGCCGTAAGCGCCCGGCTTCAGCTGCTCCAGCGACGTCACATGGCACAGCGCCATGCTGTGCGCCGCACCGCACCGGGGCAGGCACAGCGTCCTGCCGCTGTGCAGCACGTCCCGCAGCAGCGCCGTGGTGTCGATCTCCCGCTCCGTGCCCACAAAGGCGAACACCACCTTTGCCGCCTGATACTCCGGCAGTTCGGTCACGCGGCGGCAGATGGCTGCGGCGCTCTCATCCCGATAGCTCTGGGGTAAAATCCGCTCCATGGTGCGCAGCTTTTTCCGCAGCGCCGCCTTCTGTTCCGCAACGGTCATCTCCCGCTCCTCCTTCGTGGAGCGCTCCGCCTTCTGGCGGCGGGCGATCTCCATCATCCGCTCATACATCTCGTCGCCTACACATTTGCGGGCATACTGGCACCACTGCACACAGCTGAGGGCGTCGTTATACGCCACAAAGCCGCATTTGTCGCAGGCCACCTGGGTATCGGTTGAAAATATCTCAATGGTGTTGCCGCACACGGGGCAGGTTTTCTCTCGAATGGTGGGGGTGCGAGGCTTTCCCTGACAGCCGTCCATGATCATGATATCGTCCTCCTTGGTTCAGTAGAGCAGCCGCCGTCCCGGCTCACCCGCCGGGAAGAAGTCTGTCTCCTTTACAGTATGTCCCTTTTCCAGCACCAGAAACTGCGTTTTCCACTGTCCGGCCACCAGATTTTCCAGCACCCGGTTACTGCCGGTCACATAGTCCAGATCGCAGCGGATCAGGTCGGCGCACTGCTGCATCTCCGCCACGAAATCCTCGGCGTAGCAGTCGTACACGCCGGTGTCGATCATGTCGGCGTGGTGATAGCCCTCCATGAATCCGCCGAAGATGGACGTGCCGATCTCCATGCCGTACCGGCGGCAGATCTCATCCTTGAAGGCCGCCACCGAGTGCTCGCCCCGGTCGCAGTCCCGGAAGTAGATGTGGCCCGCCTGCTTAGCATCGGAGCGCAAGGTATCGTCGGTTTGCAGCATCATGGTGACACAGTCATCCATTTTCGGCAGCACCACCCGGCAAGGCAGGGTCACACCCTCCCACACGCCGCCGCAGCTGCACACGCAGGACAGCACTGTGGTGATCGTGTCAGGCAGCTCGGCCATGGTCCGCAGCAGCGTCTCATGCATCACCGCAGGCTCCTTGTGGTTCTCCCAGCTCAGCTCCCGCACGGGAAAGTCCGTGCCCAGCTTCCGCTGGGCCGCGTCCAGATGCCGCCGCACCGAGGCGCAGCACAGGATCAGCGTATCGTTCTTGTCCAAGGCACATGCCTCCTCACAAAACCCATAACCTCCAGCAAAGCCGGAGGTTATGGCGGTTATTCTTTACTTCGCCTTCCGCAGAAAGCCGAACCACATAACGAAGCCCACAAACAGGCCGCCCAGAATGTTGCCCAGCGTCACGGGGAGCATATTCCCGGTGAAGTAGGTGCCCCAGGTCAAGGCATCCAGATTCAGACCCGCTTCCACGGCGGAAGCCGCATAGGCCGGCACGCTCTTGGCAAACAGGCCCATGGTGCAGTAGGTCATGTCGGCGATGGAGTGGTTGAAGCCGCAGGTGACGAAGAACATCACCGGCGCCCACGCGCCCATGAAGCGGCCCATGGTGTCCTTTGCGCCCAGACTCAGCAGCACGCCGATGGTCACCAGCACGTTGCACAAAAAGCCCATGAAGAACGCGTTCTGGAACGGCATGGTCATCTTGCCCAGCGCCACCTTCATGGCATACACCGCCAGCGCGTTGCTTCCGGCGGACAGCCAGCCGAACTTGGCGCACAGCACCGCCACCAGAATAGAGCCGATGAAGTTGCCGATGTACACGAACAGCCAGTCCCTCAGCATGGCGGCCACGCGCACCTTTTTCTCCAGCACGCTGATGAAGATCAGCGTATTGCCGGTGAACAGTTCCGCGCCGATCAGGATCACCATGCCCAGGCCGAATGCGAACATCAATCCGGAGATAGCCCGGATGGTGCTGTTGTTGTCAAGGCCATAGCTGACCATGTTGGTCACGCAGGAGGGGAAAGCGATCAGCATACCGGCCAGTACGCCCAGCAGCAGCATTTTGCTGATGGGCAGGCTACTCTTTTTTACGCCGGCTTCGGCGTAGTTGGCCGCGATCTCAGCAGGAGCAAACAAATTCATTTTCCGCCCTCCTTACGCCAGCGTGCGCTCGGCGGCCTCCACCACATGGCCGATCAGCACGGAGGTGGTCACAGCGCCCACACCGCCGGGCACGGGGGTGATGGCCTCCACGATAGGCTCCACCTCGGCGAACACGGCGTCGCCCGCCATACCGCCCTTACCCTTGGAGGTCACCTTGTCGGGATCCCAGTTCATGGACACGTCGATGACGATCTGGCCGGGACGGACATAGTCCTTGGTCAGACTCTTCAGCACGCCGGCGGCGGACACCAGAATGTCAGCCTCGCGGGCCACAGCCTGCACGTCCCTGGTCTTGGTGTGGCAGATGGTAACAGTGGCGTTCTTGCCCAGCAGCATCATGGCGGCGGGCTTGCCCACTACCAGAGAGCGGCCGATGACCACGGCCTTCTTGCCGGTGCAGTCGATGCCGTAGTAGTCCAGAATTTCCATGCAGGCCTGAGGGGTGCAGGGCGCGAAGCCCAGCTTCTTGCCCATGAACACACCGGCGTTGGACAGGTCGGTCATGGAGTCGATATCCTTGCAGGCGGCCAGATGGTTGCAGATCTCGTCCTGATCCGCCTTCAGATGCTTGGGCAGGGGACGGAACAGCAGGCAGCCGTGGATGCTGTCGTCGGCGTTGATGGCCTCGATCTGCTCAATCAGTGCCTCCTTGGTCACGTCCTCCGGCAGCAGGAACTTCACCACGTCCACGCCGATCAGCTCGGCACGGGAGGTAGCGCCCTTCTCATAGGACAGGTCGGAGGGATTCTCACCGCAGCGGACGATGGCCAGCTTCGGTGTCACGCCCTTTTCCTTCAAGGCCGCCACGCGCTGCTGCAGCTTCTCGTTCATCGCGGCGGTAACTTCCTTACCCAGTAATTGCTTTGCCATATTCTTTTCCTCCCTTATTTGAAGAAACCGGCCTTGACGGTCTCAAAAATGCCGTCGGCCTTTTTGCCGTACACGTCCAGCATGGTCAGGCACTTGGCGTTCATCTCCTCCGCTACCTCACGGTTCTGCAGGGTCTTGGTGTTGATGAACACGTTCAGGGACGCCGCCTGCAGCGCCGCCTTCACGATGGTTGCGCCGCAGCCCGCGTCGGACACCGCCAGACGGGAGCCCTTCGCGGCGAACACCTCGATGGCGTCGATGGCCTCGCAGCACAGCTCCATGATGTGCATAGGCACCTTGCATGCGGTGATGGTGGCCTCCTCCATAATGCGGGGCCGGTCGGGATCGTCCTTGGGGATGCCGTAGGCGTTGGCCAGAGGGATAAAGCCCTCGGCGTCGGCGGGCACCTGATCCAGCAGCTCGGTCTGGAGGGCGTCGCACTTCTTCTGCAGCGCGATGATCTCCGCCTCCACATCGGCATACTTCTTCTTGCCCACGGTCAGGGAGCCGACCATGTTGCCCAGTGCCGTACCGATGGCGGCCACCAGCGCGGACGCACCGCCGCCGCCGGGAGCCGGCTCGTTGGAAGCCAGAACCGTGACAAATTCACGGCAGGATTTGGTGGTATAATCCATAGTTCTCTCCTCGTTTTCTCAAATCAATCTGTCAAAAAAAGCAGTTTGCTTTTTTCCTTGCCCGTCACATCGCCCGCTGCGGCAAACAGCCGTACCTCCTCCGCGCCTGCCATCGCCTGTGCCCAGCCTTCCGGCAGACGGAAGTACAGGTGCTCGTGTCCATGACCCGGCAGCGGCTGTGCCCGGCTGTACAGAGGCACCGTTTGCTCTCCGTCGTCGCCGTAGATGGTGATTTCCGGGCACAGGGGCGTATCGGTGTGGTTGCTGGCAATCAGCAGGATGTTCAGGCTGTCCCGCCTGGTCAGCGTGGTGCGGGCGGGATCAAAATAATCGATGGTAACGTCTTTCTTCATCATGCAGGTAGCTGACGGGAAAAGCTCCGGCGGCTTCAAGCCGCCGGAGCTTTCTTGTGTTTAAGTATCCGAAAATAGCCTTAATGCGTTCTGAAAAGCCTCGCAGAGTTCACATCCGCGCCGTGGAGCGAGGAAGAGCAAGTGCAAAAGGCGCGCAATCAGACCGCAAACCCTTCCGGGCATGAAATCGAAGATTTCATGCCGGTTTTTTAGAACAGACCGCTGACCTTGCCGGTCTCGGTGTCCACGTCGATGCGGCGATAGGCGGGGTTGGCTGCGGTGCCGGGCATCATGGAGATGGTACCGGCCATGGGGCACAGGAACTTGGCGCCGCCGTACTCCAGAATGTCGCGGATGGCCAGACGCCAACCGGTAGGCACGCCCTTCTTGCTGGGATCGTCGGACAGGGACAGATGGGTCTTGACCATCATGGTGCAGTAATCCTTGTACTTGGGATCGGTCTCGAAGCGCTTGGCCTTCTCCACCGCCAGAGGCGCCCAATCCACGCCGTCCGCGCCGTAGACCTCCTTGGCGATCAGCTCAACGCGCTGACGCAGGGGCATCTCCAGATCGTACAGGAACTTGACCTCCACGGGCTCCTCGCAGGCCTCCACAACGGTCTTGGCCAGCTCGATAGCGCCCTCGCCGCCGAAGCGCCAATGGTTGGACTCAGCGCAGCGGATGCCCTTCTCCTTGCACAGCTTCTTCAGCAGGGCGATCTCGGCGTCGGTATCGGTGTAGAAGCGGTTGATGCAGACCACGGGGTTGATGCCGGACTTCTTGATGGTGTTCACGTGGTGGAACAGGTTGCAGGTGCCCTTCTCCAGCAGCTCCAGATTCTCCTCGGTGTACTCCTTGGGCAGCGGTGCGCCGGGGGTGACCTTCGGGCCGCCGCCGTGCATCTTCAGGGCGCGGACGGTAGCCACCAGCACGGACACGTTGGGGGTCAGGCCGCTGAGGCGGGTCTTGACGTTCCAGAACTTCTCGAAGCCGATATCGGCGGCGAAGCCGGACTCGGTGACATGGTAGTCAAACAGCTTCAGAGCCAGACGGTCGGCGATGACGGAGGACTGGCCGATGGCGATGTTGGCGAAGGGGCCGGCGTGGACCAGAACGGGCTGGTGCTCCACGGAGTAGCACATGGTGGGGTTGATGGTGTTGCGCATCCACGCAGTCATGGCGCCGGCAACCTCCAGATCCTCGCAGGTGACGGGCTCGCCGCTGCGGGAATAGGCCACCACGATCTTGCCGATACGCTCGCGCAGATCCTTCAGGTCGCGGGCCACAGCCAGAATAGCCATCAGCTCGGAGCCCACGGCGATGCCGAACTTGGACTCCATCATGAAGCCGTCCAGACGGCCGCCGATACCGATAATGATGTTGCGCAGACCCTGGGCGCAGAAGTCCATGACCCAGCCCATCTCAATGCGCTTGGGGTCGATGTCCAGACGCTTCAGGCCCTTGGCGGCCAGCCACTCGTCGTTGTTGTTGCGCTCGTGCTGCATACGGGCGTTCAGGGCCACCATGGCCAGGTTGTGGGCGTTCATAATGTCGTTGATGTCGCCGGTCAGACCCAGAGAGAACTCGGTCATGGGCATCAGTAGGGCGTTGCCGCCGCCGGCAGCAGTACCCTTGACGTTCATGGTGGGGCCGCCGGAGGGCTGACGCAGCGCGCCGCCCACGTTCAGACCCAGCTTGCCCAGACCTTCGATCAGGCCCAGAGACACGGTGGACTTACCCTCGCCAAAGGGGGTGGGGGTGATAGCGGTCACTTCGATGAACTTGCCGTCGGGCTTATCCTTCAGGCGGTTCATGACCTTGATAAAGTCGATCTTGGGGGTTTTGCCATAGGGGATGATCTCCTCAGGCAGCAGGCCCAGCTTCTCGCGGAAGTAATCCACAGGGGGCAGTGCCTTTTCCGCCTCCTCCGCAATCTGCCAATCCTTGTAGATGGTGGGATCCAGCGTCACGTGGCCGTTAGCGTCAACATACTTGCCGTCTTTGAATTCGATTGCCATGGTAGTTCCTCCTTGTTATCCTCAGGTTGTCCCTGAAATAATATATCTTTCTTCCGGCGTCCCTCAACGCCGGGGGATCACTGGGTGATTCGGGCGCTGCGGCGCACCACCTCGGTGGCCTTGTCCCGCAGCATCTGCTGGCGGACAACGGTCAAAAAGCCGTTGTCGAAATAGGGCTTGAGATCCTCGGCGCTCATGTGGTTGTCAGCGCAGATGCGCTGGATGGCGGCGTCCATCTCCTCGTCGGTGACGGTCAGGTTCTCCAGCTGGGCAATCTTTTCCACCGCCTTCTGGGTGCGGAAAGCCTCCAGCGCGTCGGGCCGCATATCCTCCCGCAGCTTCTTTTCATCGCTGCCGGTGAACTGACAGTAGGCCTCCAGCGTCAGCCCCTTCTGGGCCAGCTGGGCGGTCAGGGTCTCCATCTGGGCCTCCACCATGCGATCCAGCTCCTCGTCGATGGGCTGCTCCTCCACGGTGGCGGCGGCCTGATGCATCAGCTGCCAGCGCAGCTCCTGCTCGGCCCGCTGGTTGTAGTAGTCCTGCAAAGCCTTGCCCATGTTCTCGCGCATCTGCTCCATGTTCTCGCACTGGCCGATCTCCTTGGCGAAGGTGTCGTCCAGCTGGTAGCTGTCATGGGTACGGATCTCGTGAACATGGCAGCGGAACTCGGCGTTCTTGCCCGCCAGCTCCGGGGCGTGATACTCGGTGGGGAACGTGACGGTGACGGTGACGTCATCGCCGATGTTGGCGCCCACCAGCTGCTCCTCGAAGCCGGGGATAAACATGCCGCTGCCCAAGGTCAGGGTCTGTTTTTCGGCGGTGCCGCCGGGGAACTGGACGCCCTCGGAAAATCCGGCGTAGTCCAGCACCAGCTCGTCGCCCAGTGCGGCGGCTCGTCCGGTGACGGGGATAATGCGGGGGTTGGCCTGCAAAAGCCGCTGCATCTGGCGGTCAATATCCTCAGCCGTTGCCGTCACATGCTCCAGCTTACCTTGCAGGTTCAGATAGGTAAAACTCATGCTATTTATTTCCTTTTCATCTCTTGTCGGATGGCGGAGATCAGAATATCCCCCGCCACCACGCGATCCTCCGCCGAGAATCCGTCGGCGAAGTTGTCGGAATACAGGATCTGGCTGGAGGGCGGGAATTCCTCGTCCCCGGCGTAGATCATGATCTGCATCCGGTAGCCCCCCAGAAACGCGAAGCCATAGCCCGCGTCCCCGTGAGACAGCTTTTCTCCGCCCATCCGCTCACAGGCGGCGGTGAAGGCAGGCACCTGCGTGCCGAAGGTGAAGGCTGCCCGGGTCAGGCAGCGGCCCGTATAGGGCGTGATGTACAGCTCGCCCCAGGGCATCTCCCGGAAGGTCTTATAGCCCAGCGACAGCGCCGCCTGCTTTCCCTCCAGCAGATACCGCAGCAGAAAGGTCTGGCAAGGCAGGTTTGTCAGCGCGAAGGCGTCCTCCCGATCCGCCGTGATGGCGTATTCTGGCCACGCGACGCGGTATTCGGCGTTCAGCAGCCGCAGGGTAAAGCAGCCATCCGCAAAGGGAACGCCGCAGCGCGCCGCCGCTTCCTGTGGGTCAAGCTTCTCAAAAAGTGCCAGATAGTGGGAAAACGGCACTTCTTCCTTGTTGTTTTGTATCTCCATCGGTCACTCCTGTACGCTGGACGGGAATAGCTCCTTGTTGGTATGGGGCAGGAAGCAGGCCGCCACGAATTCCTCCATATACTTCGGCTCGGTGGACAGCTCCAGATACGTCATGTTGCTGGCCAGTTCGTGTACCTTCTCCTCTGCCGCATTGGACAGCACCAGCGCGTAAGCGCCCGCCAGCGAGGAGTTGCCGATGTACTGGAACAGCGCGCGATCCACATCCGGGAACATGCCGATGCGCACGGCGTTCTCCATGTTGATGCCGCTGCCGATACCGCCCGCCACGTAGATATGCTCCAGCACGGACACGTCCATGTCCAGCGAGGACAGCATAATGTGGATGGCGGAGAAGATGGCACCCTTGGCCCGGATGAAGCACTCGATATCCACCTCGGTAATGGCGATCTCCCGGCCGGTGTCGCTCTCGTTGCTGAAGGCCAGCACGTAGCGGCCCATGCCGTGCTCATCCTGGAGGATGCGGCGGTTCTCCCGCACAAAGTGTCCCTTGGCGGAGATGGCGGAGGTGCGGTACAGCTCGGCGATCACGTCGATGATGCCGCTTCCGCAGATACCCACCGGCTTCTGGCCCTCCTTGCCCACGATGGACAACGTCGGCTCCAGCGTCTCCCGGTCGATGGTCACGGCCTCTACCGCACCGTCGGTGGCCCGCATACCGCAGGAAATGTCGCCGCCCTCAAAGGCGGGGCCTGCGGAGCAGGCGCAGGACATCATGAAGTCCCGGTTGCCGAACACGATCTCGCCGTTGGTGCCCAGATCGATGAACAGGGAGAACTCGTCCTTGTCCCAGATGCGGCTGGTCAGCGTACCGGCGGTGATATCGCCGCCCACGTAGGAGCCGATATTGGGCGCCAGCACCACTTTCGCGTCAGGGTTGGCCACAAAGCGGATATCCCCGGCCTTCAGGCCGTCCCAGTGGAAGAACGTAGGAATGTACGGCTCCATGCGGACAGGATCGGCGTCCACGCCCAGCAGCAGATGGTTCATGGTGGTGTTGGAGGCCACGCAGCACCGCAGGATACGGTCGGCGTCCACCTTGGCGCTGGCGCACAGCGCCCGCGTTAAGGGCTGCAGCGTCTCCTCCACGATGGCCTTCTGCAAGCGCTCCACACCGCCTTTCCGGCCCTGCTCCACGATGCGGTTGATCACGTCCGCGCCGTAGCGGATCTGGCCGTTGCCGCCGCTACCCTTGGCCAGCAGCCTGCCGGTTTTCAGGTCGGTGATCACCGCCGAAACGGTGGTGGTGCCGATATCGATAGCCAGCCCGCACATAGGCTGGGGCTCGTTGGCATTCCGCACATCCATGGCATGGAACACGCCGTCCTTCAGCGTTCCCGCCACAGCCACATGGAAGCCGCTCTGGCGCAGCACCCGGGCCAGCTTATGTACCGTGGGATAGCTCAGGCACACCTTATCGCAGCCCAGCGCACCCTCCAGCGCCATGGTCAGCCGCTCGGTATCGGGCATGGTGTCCTCCAGCGTGGGCTCCTCCATGGTGACCTCCGTCTCCACGAAGTCGTTGCTGAAATCCACCCCCGCCGCCTTCAGATCCTCCTCCAGCCGGGTGAAGATGGCCACCTCCTCGCCGGTGGACAGATCGGCGGTCTTCATGCGGCTCTGGTAGGCGGAAGCAATATCCGGCACCATCACGGTCACGTCGGAGCTGACCTTGCTGGCACAGCTGAGCCGCCAACCGGCGGCGTAATCCTCGTCGGTGATGTGGCTGGTCTGCAGGCCCTCCACGGTGCCCTCCAGCAGCTTCACGCGGCACTTGCCGCAGGAGCCGTTGCCGGAGCAGGGCGCGTCGATGGCTACGTTGGCGGCACGTGCCGTTTCCAGCAGCGTTTCGCCGGGCGCGGCGGTGGCTGTCACCGGCGTCGCGCCGTTTTCAAAGGTAAAGATGACCTGATACATATCGTTCTCCTTGGGGTCGCGTTTCTCTGTGGGGGCGGCGTGGGCCGCCCCCACAGCAGGAATGGGTTACATCAGGGGCTCCATGCCCAGCACGGGATGATTCTTCTCCGTCAGGAAGTTCATCAGCTCGTCGCAGTCGGTGCAGATGGTCTCGTCGGCGATCATATCGCTAAAGTTGTCGATGCCATACAGCTCCTTGGCGGTCTTATTCAGCCGCTCCGCCACGTCGTCCTTCAGCTCCTTGGGCATCCATACGATACGCTCGATGCCGCCCTCGGCGTGAATGAACTTCTTGGAGGCGATGAAGTGGCGGCCATGGCCCATATAGCCGGGGGTCTGGACGCCGCCGCCGGTACAGGAAGCCAGCTCGCCGAAGGTCATGCCCACGGGGGTGGTGCCGCTGTACTCGCGGTTCACCACGATGAAGCCGTTGGACATGGGCTCGATGCCGCAAATGCACTCGAAGCAGCCGCAGGAGGTCATGGGATCCTCCAGGATGGAGTACAGGGTGACGGACTCCACCGCGCCGTGGGTGGCGTTCTTCACCATCTCGTTGACGGACTCATAGGAGCCGGTGCGCTCGTCCAGGCAGCCCACCTTGTCGATAGGCTGGGAGGGGCCGTTGGGGTTCAGCTCATAGGTGGCCTTGGCGTCCAGCCAGGACACAGCGCCGCACAGGCCCAGACGCTCAGGCGTCACCACGCAGCAGTGAGCGGGCGCGAAGGACTGGCACAGGATGCAGGTATAGAACTGATCCACGGACTCGTCGGACATGGAGGCCAGACGGTCGTCACGCATGTTGTAGCGGGGCATTGCCTGCTCCTCCAGCAGCTTCTTGGTCTCGGCCGGGTCGGTGATGAGGGTGATCTGGCACTTATCCACCACGGTGTCGAACTCGTCCATAATCATATGGTACAGCACCTCGCCGAAGTCCTTCATCCGCAGGCCCTTTTCAAAGGCGTCATTGGACACACGGACACGCAGCAGATTGCGCTGACCGGTATGCATCACGCCCTCCATGTAGTTGAACCAGGCGTGGATCTTACGCTCGATGACAGACTCGAAGTCCGCCTGCATCTTCTTGCCGTACACCTCGATAAAGGTGCCCATGGCGTACTCCAGATCGCCGGAGTCGATATCCGGGCCGATGAGGGTGATCTTGTGATCCTCCACCTGATCGGCGTCCTTCATGAGAACCAGCTCGCAGGTGGGATTCTTGGCGGACCAGAACTCAGCCTTCACGTCGGCCTTGCGGATAATCTCGCCCTCGAACGCGGCGGAGAAGGCCACGGGGATGGGCAGATCCTTGGACTTGATCTTAATGTTCCGCAGCTCCAGAGAGCGCTTCACGGTCTCGCTGTGATCCAGCACGGACTCCAGTGCGCCGGGCACCTGATTCTCGCCCAGATCAATGTCCACCACCACAGGGAAGCCCAGCGCAATAGCGCCGGCACCGGCGGAGACCACCACGCTGTCGATAGCGCCGAAGGTGTTGACGAAGGCGGGCACGCGCTCCTTGGTATAGGCCAGCAGGCCGGGCAGGTCGCCGGGCTGCACGTTGCCGAAGATCAGCGCCGCGCGGATGGCCACGGTGACAACATGGATGACGGCGGTCACGTCATGACCCAGCGGGATCACGCGGAACTCAAGGCCCATCTTCACGCCGCCCTCGGCGCACTGCTCGATGACGTCGCCCACCATGAAGGTCATGATGCCCTTGGACTGATAGTCCTTGACCACCTTCACGGCGTCCTCAGGATTCTCGGCCTTACCCAGCACCACGGCCACGCCGGGGATATCGCCGGTGACCAGCGGCACGCCCAGAGAACGGATGATGGGATCGGGCACGAAGCCGATGCCGGGAACCGTGGCTTCCTCATAGGCGTCCTTGGGCTCCACGAACTTCAGACCCTCGAGAATTTCAGCGCCCACAGCGGTAGCAAGACCGGCGTTCAGCGCCTGACCCAGATCCTCCTGGTTGGTGATCAGGCTTTTCAGTACGCCTACGCAGGCGGGCAGGTCGCCCAGTGTTTTCACCTTCACGCCGGTGGCGGCGTAAATGGTGGGAAAAAAATACGCGGTATCAGGGAATGCGATCTCCTTGTCTGCGCCGTATTTGGCGATCGCGTCGTTGACGGCACCTTCCGTCAGGCCGGCCACGGCGTTGGAACCACCATAGATCAGGTCGGTCAATACGCTCATAATGTTGTTCCTCCTCTATCAAAATTACAGAATCTGCAACACTTTCTCCCTCCGTCCCAAGGCGGAGCGAGATGCCGGGGATGCAACTTTTCCCGCCGCCGCATCGCGGCGGCGGGAAAAGAAACAGGTTTTTTACTCGTCCAGATAGCTGTCGGAATACAGCACGTGGTTCTTGAAGATATCGCAGGACTTGATGGTCTCCATCAGCCGCAGGTCGTTGGGGTTGACGATGGCGGAGGTCAGACCCTGCATCATGGCCATGGCCACCAGCGTGGAGTCCAGAATGGGACGGACAGCCTTGGGGGCGCCGTTGGAGTTGTTGCTGAGGCCGCCGGTGGACTTCAGACCCTCGTCGGCGAACATCTTGATGGCGTTCAGCACGTCCATCTGCTTATCCTGCATGCCCTTGACCACCAGGAACAGGGGGTCGAACCACAGGTCGGAAGCGTCCATGCCCAGGCTCAGGCCGCGCTCCAGCATGTGGTGACAGTGCATCATACGCTCCTCGTTGTCCTTGGCGATGCCGTCGGCGGAGCACAGGGCGATAACGATGGCGTCGTTGGCGGCGGCCAGATCGATGTTGGAGATACGGGAGCCGGCGTCGGCGGAGTTGACGATGGGCTTGCCGTTGGTGCGGTTATAGACGTGGATACCGGCTTCGATGGCCTTCTTGTTGGCGGTATCGAGAGCCAGAGGCACGTTGTTGAAGTTCTCCTGCAGCAGCTTGACCGCCCAGGTCATCAGTTCAGGGCCGTTGGACTCGGCAGGGCCGATGTTCACGTCCAGATAGGTAGCGCCGGCCTTGATCTGCTCGGCGGCACGCTTCAGGATGGGCTCGGGGTTCATGGTGTTCATAGCCTCGCGGATCACGGGGCTGATGCAGTGGATGCGCTCGCCGATGGTGACGAACTTGGGGGAGTTGGGGTCACGCTGCTTGTAGGTCACGCCCATGTCCACCACGTCGATCTTGGGGATGGACATAGAGATCTTCTCGAAGTCCAGCGGCGCGTCCACGTCCACGGCCTTCTTCTCCTCGGCAGGCTTCTTGGAAGCGGCCACGGCCTCGGCAGCCTTGATGTACTCGCCGTCGCGCAGGTACTTCACCAGCTCCACGGCCTCGCGGGTGCCGACCACCACGTTCCAGTCAGGCAGCTTATCCTGAATGTCGCCCTTCATCACGGCGGCCTTGCCGGGGATAATCAGGGTGCGGTTGTTGATCTTACCGGCGATATCGTACTCGTCGAAGAACTTCTTGATGGAGCCGGAGGAGAACTTACCGGCGGCCCACGCGGTCAGCACGGACATGCCGGACGCGTCGGTGATCAGCAGGTTGACGGGCACCTTGGAGCGCTCCAGCTCGCCGGACACCAGGAAGTAGGTCAGGGCGAAGTCCACGGTCAGGGCGCAGGGATCGTCGGGGGTCGCGCCGTTGATGGGATAGATGCCCGGCTCCACCTTCATGGGCTTCTGAGGATCGGTGAACACGTTCTGGCGCAGACCGTACAGCGGCAGCGCCTCGGCATAGCGCATGGTCTCCATGACCACGATGGAGCCGTACTTCATGGTGAACAGGGCCGCCAGCGCGGTCTCCATGTGCACGTCGCCGTGGCACAGCTTGGCCAGATTGACCAGAGAGGGATAACCGAAGGTGCGGTCGCCGTCCTTCAGGGCGGTGCGGCGCACCAGCACGGCGTTGGCGAAGGTTTCCTTGATGGTGGCGCCGGTCACGTCGATGACCAGATTCTTGTTCTCCAGCTTCTCCAGCGCGGCCACGGTGTCGTGGATCTCGGCCAGATCGGCGCCCTTGACGCCCAGCACCACACCGGCCTCCACGGCCAGGGCGCTCATGGCCTCGTAGTTGTCCTTATTGGCGCCGTTCAGCACAGGCTTGGTGTCGCCGATGGCGGCCAGCGCCAGCTTGGCGTTGTCCACGCTGTCGGTGTCGATGATGACGGCACGCTCGGTAGCGGCAGCCTTCTTGCACAGGTCGGCCAGACGTGCGCCGTCGCCGCCGTCGTGAACCAGCAGGAACTCCACATACTCACGCTCGCCGATACGCTCGTAATCCACGGCCTTCATCTCGGCCAGCTTGGCGTCCACAGCGGCGTCGTCCATGCAGGTGCACAGGGACACGGCAAAGCGGTTGCGGTTGACGAAGGTCTTTTCATGACGCATCATGACGGTCTCGCCGCCCAGCTTCATGCCGCCCACCTCGATGGCCTTCATGGGGGGCGCGGTAGCCTCGCTCAGCAGGGCGATGGCCTCGTCGGACATATAGGGGCACTTCTCGATGGGCAGCGCGCCCTGCGCCACCTTCATGCAGAATGCCATACAAGTGGGAACGCCGCACTCCTTGCAGTTCTTCTTGGGAGACAGCTTGAAAATATCTAAACCTTTAACAGCCATTGTTCGCTTCCTCCTTTCCGCGTCAGACCAACTCGCCGATCATGGCGGCGATGGTACGGATGGCTTCGGGGTGGCGCATGATCACAGCGTCGGAACCGCTGGCCAGCACGGCGGCGGCGGTCACGATCTCCATCTCAATGCCGCGCTCCTCCTGAGAGCCCCACTCGGGCATATCGGCCTCAGGCATGATCGCTTCCTTCACGCCCCAAGTGTCGGCGGACACGGGGGTGATGATGGGCATCTGCAGCATGGCGTCGGACTGGCTCAGGGCGGCGTCCTTCACGCGGTCCAGCGTGGAGGCCACATACTCGAAGCCGTAACCGGCGGCAGCGGAGCCGATGTTCATCACGATGGACTGGGCGCTGACGCCCAGCTGGGTCATGACGGTGTTCAGCTGCTTGGCCAGGTTGATGTCCACGGCGGACTCCGCGCCCACCTTCTGGCCGTAGGCCAGACCTGCGCCAGCGCCAATGGCTTTGTAGTTCTCGTCGCGGGCGGACAGCACCAGAATATTCTTGCCTGTCAGCGCCTCGGCGATCTTGTTGAACAGTTCGGTATCTTTCTCGATATTCTTGCAGCCCATCACCACCAACGGCATGTCGGTAGCGTCGGCCACGGACTTGGCCAGCTCCACGCACTCGTCAACGGACTTGTTCTCGCCGTTGGGATCCGCGCCCTCCAGATGCAGGCAAATGAAGGACGCGCCCTCCATGGCAGAGGCCCGCTTGGCCATGTCGGCCACGGTCGCGCAGCCCTCATAGAACTTCTGCTCTCCGGGCATGGTGCACATGGCCATACCGGCGTCGGTCAGCTCCACGCCGATCTTGGGCGCGTTGGTGATCTCGCCGTCAAACGTGTGGAATGCCAGCACGTTCTGGCCGCCGATGGTGACGGCCTTGTCGCCTACACCCAGCACCACTTCGTTGATGTGGGCGTTGTAGGTATGCTTTTTGGGTACGAAAGACATCTTGACAAATCCCCCTTGTAGATGTTGTTTAAAGTTTCAGCTCCTTGATGATCCCGGCCAGCGCCTTTTTCACGGGCGTGTCGTCGGGCACCTGGGAACTAGGTCTTCCCTCGCAGTCATAAGCGTAAACCGTTTCGTCCTGGGGCAGTACGCCAGCCAGCTCCAGGTGGTATTTTTCGATCTCCTCCGCCACGCCGGGATTCAGCTCGCCGTTGGGCGCGCGGTTGACGATCAGCTTCATGGTGCCGGGCTTCAGCTCCAGCTCGCGGATCATCTCGGCCAGACGGCCCGCCGCCTGAATGCCCCGCCGGGAGCAGTCGGAGATCAGCAGCATGGTATCCACATGAGGCAGGGTACCGCGGCTGATATGCTCCAGTCCGGCCTCGTTGTCGATGACCATATACTTGTAGTTGCCCACGTACTTGTCGATCTGCGTCTTCAGTACGCCGTTGACAAAGCAGTAGCAGCCCTTTCCCTGTGTGCGGCCCATGACCAGCATGTCATAGTCGTCCTCCTCCACCAGCGCGGAGCTGAACTTCATTTCGGCGTAATCCGCCTTTGTCATACTGGGCGGCACGGTGCCATTTTTCTCTGCCTGGGCCATCTCCTCGCGAATGTCGCCCAGCGTGGTCTCCACTTCCACGCCCAGCACTTCATTCAGGTTGGAGTTGGCGTCGGCGTCCACGACCAGCAGCGGGCCCTTTCCCGCCTTGCACAGATAGTCGATCAGCATGCCGCAGGTGGTCGTCTTGCCGACGCCGCCTTTGCCCGCCACTGCAATGATATGTGTTTTTCCCATAGTTTCGATCCATCCTTTGCGGGGCCTGCGGGGCATGTCGCTCTCCGCGGGCCATAGGGGTTACATGTAATGCTCCGGCCGACCGGCAGTCTCTGCGATACAGGCCATACCGGTCTTTGCTGGAAGTACCTTGAAGGAGCACGCAGCTTTTGCTGAACGCACCCTTCACACGCTCAATAGATTCCCTCCTTAGCATCCAATTTATCATGATCCCGGTCAGGGATGTAGATACAAGCTTTTACTGGCGCAAAATCTGACGATTTTGCTGCCACATGGCCCTCTTTCGGCCTTTTGTAGGGGCGGACGACTCTGTCCGCCCTGCCGGTAACAGCAACTTTTCCCATAGGGCCGACAGGGTCGTCGGCCCCTACATTAGGGGTTCACATTGCCCTTCACAGCTCCGTGAACAAAAACTTCTGATACATGCCCGCGCTCTCCACAAACACGGTCATCTCGCCGGGGCGGCCCTCCTCAGCGGTGAGGTGTACCTCGCCGCCCTTGATCTCCCGCCGGACCCATTCCACAGGGTCGTCGGTGTTCACCTCGAAGAACAGCACGTCCCGCATCTGGTTGCGCTCACAGCTGTTGGCGATCTCCCGCACCACTTCATACCGCTTCATGGATATCTCCTAAAAAAAGGAAAACGGCCCCCTTGTGTGCCAGAAAACGTTGTTCGCCTTTCTCACCACAGGGCCGTGCGCTTTGCGCATTTGCCGGGGCGGTAACGGCGCCTTTCACCGCTCTCCTTTTCCCCTTGTTATTTTTTCTACAATTAGAAATTATACTTGAAACCATGCGTTTTTGTCAACCTTTATTTCGTGCAAATCCCACAAAACAACCATTTCGTTTTGCGCGTTTCACAGTTCGTTTACACGCTGTTGTTAAAATAGCCGTATCGTTATGTGAATTTTTTGACAATTTGACGAAAAATAAAAATTTCCGATTTTTGCCTTGTATTTTGCCGCCGTCCCTAGTATGATACAGGCAGTGTGCACAGACCGGAACTCTTCTCCTTCTGTGAACACATCCCTTGCTGCAAGAGTAGAAGTGGCGCGTTAAGTGCCGGTCGGATGGGAGGTTGCCGCCGGACGAAGGAGCTTGCTCCGCGATGCCATCTTCGCATCCGCTGTTGCAGAGTACGGTACGCCGTGCGCGGAACAATCGCATACCCTTTCCCCAACCTCCTCCCACATTTTTGTTAGGAGGCCTTTTTTATGTCCAAAAATCCCGAAAAGTCCGGATGGAGCGTGCGCTCCATCGCCATCTGCGCGCTGCTGACGGCGCTGAGCGTCATTCTGGCCCGTCTGCTGATCCCCGTGCCCAACGAGACCACCCGCTTTTCCATCGAGGCCGTGCCCATCTTCATCGCGGGCATGCTGTTCGGCCCGCTGCCCGGCGCTTTCACCGGCTTCGCCGCCGACTTCATCGGCTGCCTGTTCACCCCCTACGGCTACAATCCCATCTTCTGCGTGCCGCCCATTCTGTACGGCCTGTGCGCCGGACTGTTTCGCCCGTGGCTGACCCAGAAGATCTCTCCGCTGCGCATCGCCGCGGCGTTTCTCCCGGCCATCGTGCTGGGCTCCATTCTCTATCAGAGCGGCTCGCTGGCCCTGATCTACGGCGGCGACAGCAAGCTGGCCTTTTTCGTGACCAAGCTGGCCACCCGCAGCGTGCAGTTCGCCGTCACCGGCGTGCTGGATGTGCTGCTGGTGTGGGCGCTGTGCCGCTCCCGCGTATTCACCGCCGCCGGCGTGTGGCCTACCGCCGCCCAACCGGCGCAGAAAGGAGTGTCAGGACAATGACACTGGACGAAGCCTTACATTACATCCACGCCGTCTGCTGGAAGGGCAGCATCCCCGGTCTGGAGCGTATCAGCGCCCTGCTGGACAAGATGGGTCATCCGGAGCGGACGCTGAAATTTGTTCACGTCACCGGCACCAACGGCAAGGGCTCCACCTGCGCCATGGTGGCCTCGGTGCTGCGGCAGGCGGGCTATCGCACCGGCCTGTACACCTCGCCCTACATCGTCCGCTTCAACGAGCGGATGCAGATCAACGGCGAGCAGATCCCCGACGACGAGCTGTGCGCCATCACCGAGGAGATCAAGCCGCTGGCCGACAGCATTTTCGAGCAGCCCACCGAGTTTGAGATGGTCACGGCCATTGCCTTCGCGTGGTTTGCCCGCCGCCAGTGCGACATCGTGGTGTGCGAGGTAGGCATGGGCGGCGAGTTCGACGCCACCAACGTCATCGGCGCTCCCGAGGCTGCCGTGCTGTGCAACATCGGCCTTGACCACACGGAGGTGCTGGGCGACACACTGGAGAAGATCGCCGCCACCAAGAGCGGCATCATCAAGCCCGGCTGCGACGCGGTGCTGTACCGCTCCACCGACGGCGTGGAAGCCGTGGTGGAGCAGCGCTGCCGCGAGGTGGGCGCAGCGCTCCACAAGGTGGACTTTACCCAGCTGCACCTGCGGCAGCATTCGCTGGAGGGGCAGGTCTTCGACTTCGGCGGCAGGGAAAATCTCCATCTCCCCCTGCTGGGCGAGCACCAGCTCCACAACGCCGCCGTGGCGCTGACCACGCTGGACGTGCTGCAAAAGCGGAGCTGGAACATCACCGAGGACGATATCCGTCAGGGGCTGTCCCACGTCACGTGGCCCGGCCGGTTCCAGATCATTCACCGCGCCCCGCTGTTCCTCATTGACGGCGGCCACAATCCCCAGTGTATTCAGGCGCTGGCCCAGAATATCACCGATTATCTGCCGGGCCGTCCCCTGACGGCGCTGACCGGTGTGTTGGGCGACAAGGATTACCACTGCATGTACCGCAGTGTGGCGGATCACGCGGTGGAGTTCATCACTGTCACCCCGGACAATCCCCGCGCCCTGACGGCGCAGGAGCTGGCGAAATATCTGGCCAGCTTCGGCAAGCCCGTCACCCCCTGCGACACGGTGGCGGACGGCGTCCGCCTTGCCATCGACCACGCGGGTAAGGACGGTACCGTGCTGTGCTACGGCTCCCTGTACCTGCTGGGCGACGTGATCAACGCAGTTGAAGAAACCAAGTGACCCCAAAGCGGCAGGCTCTCCTGCCGCTTTGGTTTATTTGAACGGCGGTAAGTACCGCTCTGGCGCTGTGCGTAGGGGAGGGGTTCTACCCCGCCCGTCGTCTATTTGAGCCGCTTAATTTACTGAGCGGAAGGGGTAGAACCCCTCCCCTACGAAGTATCACAAATACCCCCGTCAAAGGAGACCGCCATGTTTGCTGACTTACACATCCACATGCTGCTGTCCGGCAGCGACTGGAAGGCCGCCATCGCCGGACACCAGCCCCATCCGGACGATATTTTGATCAAAGAACGTCTTTCCGCCTATCAATCTGCCGAAATTTCGTATCTCCGGGATGGCGGCGACCGGTTCGGGGTCTGCCTGCGGGCTAAGGAATTGGCCCCGGAATACGGCATCACCTACCGTACCCCAGCGTTTCCCATCTACAAAAAAAGCCACTATGGCAGCTTCATTGGCCGGGGATGGTCGGATTTCGCGGAATACCGCGCATTATTGGCGGAAGCGCAGGCAAGCGGGGCGGATTTCATCAAGCTGATGGTCTCCGGCCTGATGGATTTCTCCGCCTACGGCGTGCTGACGGAGGAGCCGCTGACCGGTGCGGAGATGCATGATCTCATTGCCGCCGCCCACGATCTGGGCTTTGCCGTCATGGCCCACTGCAACGGAGCAAAAGCGGTGAAAAACGCCGTCACAGCAGAGGTTGACAGCATCGAGCACGGGGCGTATCTGGACGACGAAGCCTGCCATATTCTGGCAGAAAGCGATACCGTCTGGGTACCGACTCTCTCCACCATCGGCAACCTGATCGGCAGTGGGCGGTTTCCGGACGATGTAGCGGAACGTATCCTCCGGTCGGCCCAGGAGAATATCCAAAAAGTCGCTAACTTGGGCGGTCATATTGGCTTGGGGTGTGACGCCGGAGCGTTTCGGGTGCCCCATGTGGAGGGTACATTCAGCGAAGAAAAATGGCTGCGGGAAACGCTGGGCGACAAGACTGACGCCATACTGTCCGCCGCAGAAGGACAAGTCCGGGCAAAATTTTAAAATTAATTGGTACATTAACGGCCTTTATGGGTACATAAAAGGGCATTATCGGTACATGAAAAAAGCGGTATTCGAGTAAAGCCCGAATACCGCTTTTTTGATTTGGAACGATTTCCTTACATGAGGGGCTCCATCTCCAGAACGGGATGGCCCACTTCGGTCAGGAAGCCATACAGCTCCTCCATGTCGGTGGTGACGGTCTCGTCAGCGATCATGCTGGTGAAGTTGTCGATGCCGTACAGCTCCTTGGCGGTGGCGTTGATGCGATCCGCCATCTGATCCTTCAGCTCCTTGGGCAGCCAGACGATGCGGCCCATGCCGCCCTCGGCAGCCAGGAACTTCTTGGAGGCGATGAACTGCTTGCCGTGGCCCATGAAGCCGGGGGTCTGAACGCCGCCGCCGGTCATGGACGCCATCTCGGAGAAGCTCATGCCCAGAGGGGTCATGCCCACATGCTCACGGTTGGTGATGACCACGCCGTTGGACATGGGCTCGATGCCGCAGATGCACTCGAAGCAGCCGCAGGAGGTCATGGGATCCTCCAGGATGGAGTACAGGGTCACGCGCTCCAGCGCGCCGTGAGAATACTTGCTGACGGCCTCGTTGACGTCCTCGTAGGCGCCCAGACGCTCGTCCAGGCAGCGATCCTTGGGAACGATCTGGCAGGGGCCGTTGGGGTCCAGCTCATTGGTGGCCTTGGCGTCCAGCCAGGACACGGCGCCGCACAGGCCCAGACGCTCGGGCGTGACGATGCAGACGTGGCTGGGGGAGAAGGCCTGGCACAGAATGCAGGTGTAGAACTTATCCACGGACTCGTCGGTCATGGACTTCAGGCGGGCGTCACGGGCGACGAACGCCTCGTTGGCCTTGGCGCGGATCTCCTTGCAGCCCTCGGGACGGGTGCAGATGCGAACCTGGCACTTGTCCACCACGGTCTCATACTCGCCCTTGACCTTGGCATACAGCACCTCGCCCAGATGACGGGCGCGGAAGCCGGCCTCGAAAGCGGACTTGGACACGCGGACGCGGATCATGTCGCGCTGGCCGGTATGCATGACGCCCTCGATGCAGTTGAGGAAGTTGTGGAACTTACGCTCGACAACCGGCTCGAAGTCGGTCTGCCAGGACTTGCCGGCCACCTCCAGCGTGATGGTCAGGCAGATCTTGGAGCCGGGCTCGAACTCGTCGAAGTCGGGGCCGTCCAGAATGATGGCGTGATCCTCGATATTCTGGGCTTCTTCGGTGCGGCAGAACTCGCAGCAGTCCACGCGGGAGCCGTCGATCTCGATCTGGGTGTCGTTCTTGCGGATGATCTCGCCCTCGAAGGCGTTGGAGAAGGCCACGGGAATGTCGATATTGGTGACCTTGATCTTGATATCGCGAGCCTCCAGAGAGGTCTCGATCCAGTCCTGGGTATTCTCGTTGATAATCAGGGACTTGGGAACGGCCCACATGTCATCGGTATCGTTGGTGATGACGGGGAAGCCCAGCTGGATGGCACCGGCGCCGCAGGCCACGGTGATATCGGGCACGGGAGCGTAGGCGTTGACGAACGCGAAAATGCGGTGGAAGGAGTAGTCGATATGGCCGTCATAATCGCCGGGCTGGACAGCGCCGAAGATGAAGGCGGCGCGGACAACCAGAGAGATGATGTGGCCCACGGACCAGATATCCTCGCCCACAGGGACGACGCGAACGTCGAAGTTCATGGTCATGCCGCACTCGATCAGCTGGTCAATGATGCCGCCGATCAGGAACACGAAGATACCGCGGGACTGGTAGCCCTTGACGGTTTCCAGCGCTTCCTCCTTGGTGGGAGCGGGGCCGATCATGACCACGAAGCCGGGGATATCGCGGGTGACCAGAGGCACGCCCAGGGTACGCACCTCGGCATCGGTGAAGTGGCCGTGGTAGTTGGTGCCGGCATAGGGATCGGGGTTGCGGGCATACTTGCAGGCCTCGATCATCTCGGCGGCGATGGCGGTGCCAACGCCGGAGGTGAAGATGTCCTTGGTCTTATACTCACGGGTCATCATGGCCTTCACGTCGGCCAGGGTGTCGCGCAGCTCGCCCAAGGTGGTGACCTTCTTGCCCAGATAGGCGTAAATGCAGGACAGGTAGTAGGCCGTGTCCGGCATCTTCATGGGAGCGGACTCGCCCAGCTCGGCAACGACGGCGTTGATCTCTGCCTCCGCCTTGGCAAACATCTCGTCGGAGCCTCTGAATACTCTGTCAAATAATCCCATTGATCTATTTCATCCTTTCAAAAATTCAAGTCTCGTCGATGCGCGCCTTGATGGCCCGGATCTCCTCCACGGCCCTGGGGCTGACATCGTAAGGGGAAAGGCCGCGCCGGTCGGCGTCGATGACCTCGGCGTCGTAGCTGATAAAGCCCAGCAGATTCTCCTCGGGGATGCGGGAGCGGACGAATTCACGATCCGCGTCGTCCCGGATCTTGTTGGCCACCACGTCCACCTTGGTGACGCCAAGGTCGGCGGCCAGCTGCTTCACCTTTTCATAGGTCTGCACGCTTCTTGCGCCCGGCTCGATGACCACGATGAAGCGATCCATGCACCCGGCGGTGCCGCGGCCCAGATGCTCCAGACCTGCCTCCATGTCCATGATGACCACGTCGTCCTTACGGAACACCAGCGCGGAGAGAATGGACTTGAGCATCACATGCTCGGGGCAGACGCAGCCGCCGCCGCCGGTCTCCACCGTGCCCATCACCAGCAGCTTGACGCCGTTGATATCACGGGCGAACTTATCGGGGATATCGCTGACCTGCGGGTTCAGCTTGAAGAATTTATTGGTGTAGGTGGCGCCGGTGCGCTCCTCTACCAGCTGACGCATTTTGGAAATGGGGGTGATGGAATTGACTTCCTCCTCCGTCAGGCCCAGTGCCAATCCCAGATTGGCGTCAGGATCCACGTCGGCGGCCAGCACGGTACGGCCCTCGTCGGCGTACAGGCGGGCCAGCGTGGAGGAGAGCGTCGTTTTTCCTACGCCGCCCTTTCCGGTAATGGCTACTTTCATTGGTTCGACCTTTCCTCAGTCAAGATACAGCTCTTACTTAGATGCCCAGCGCGGCGCGCTTGGCCTCGATACCGGCGATCATCTTGTCGCCCAGGCTCTCGATATCGGTGTCCACGATGAAGCGGGCTTCCACCCAGTCCTTCACGCCGTGCTCACCCTGCAGCAGCTCCACCACCTCGCTGGAGCCCTTGGTGTAGGGATCCACGCCCAGGTAGGTGTCGATGCCGGTGGCGACCACGTAGTTGCCGATGGATACGGCCTTCTCGCTCATCCACTCGGGTGCGCAGCCGCACAGGGGGATCTGGGAGATGTTGATGCCCCAATCCTTGGCGATATCGGAGGCCAGCAGCATCATGCGGGAGATATCCACGCAGGAGCCCATGTGCAGCACAGGGGGAATGCCCACCAGCTCGCACACGCGCTTGAGGCCCTCGCCGCAGTATTCCTTGGCGTCAGGATCCATCAGGCCGGCCTTGGCGGCAGCCTGAGCGGAGCAGCCGGACAGAATGACGATGATATCGTTCTTCAGCAGCTTCTTCATCAGCTCGATATGCGCGGTGTCGGGACGGACCTTGGGGTTATTGCAGCCCACCATGGCCACGGCGCCACGCAGCACGCCGGCCTTCACGCAGTCGATCAGGGGCTTGGTGGTGCCGTAAGTATCCACGTGGGAGTTGCACACGCCGTCCAGCTCCTTCTTGATGGCCTCCAGAGAGTAGCCAACGCGGGCCTTGGTCTTCAGCTCGGGGATGTTGACCAGCTCGGGACGACGGTTCTTGAAGTTTTCGATAGCGGTTTTGACGATGTTCTTGGCGTTCTCACCGGCGCTCTCGGCATGGAACTCGATGAAATCAGAGTCGGGGATGCGGGCGATGGGAGAGGTGGTGATGAACTTGGTGTGGAAGCACTTGCTCAGGGGGCCCAGCGCGGGGAAGATGCACTGCACGTCCACCACGATGGCTTCGCAGGCGCCGGTCAGCACCACGTTCTCCTGATTCAGGAAGTTGCCGGCCATGGGGATGCCGTGACGCATGGTGACCTCGTTGCTGGTACAGCAGACGCCGGCCACGGTGATGCCCTTGGCGCCGTTTTCCTTGGCGTAGGCGATCATCTCGGGGTCGTTGGCGTAGAACACGATCATCTCGGACAGAGAGGGATCGTGGCCGTGAACGATGATATTGACGTTGTCCTTCTCCATGACGCCGATGTTGGCGGTGGTGTCAATGGGCTTGGGAGTGCCAAACATAACGTCGGAGAACTCGGTGCCCATCATGGAGCCGCCCCAACCGTCGGACAGACCGGCGCGCAGGGACTGGCGGATCAGCGCCTCAGGCATGGAGGAGCAGCCCATATGGGTCATATGCAGAGACTGAGACACCTCGCGGTCGATGGCGCGGGGCTCGATACCGGCCTTGTTCCACAGCTCCTGGGTGTGCTCGGGGGCGCGCTTGAGGAAGCGCTGGACGCCGAAGGGCTTGCCGTATTCCAGCAGGCCGATCTCGGCCATTTCGTGGGCCAGGTCGTAGATGTCCTTGCCCTCGGTCTCCACGCCCCATTCCTTGGCGATGCGGATCAGCTTGTCAGGATCCTTGACCTGATAGTTGCCGCCCTCGCGGGTCTGGTGCAGGGTGTGCATGATCTCGCGGCCATGGTCGGAGTGGGTGGCGGAGCCACCGGCGGTGAAGCGCAGATAGTTTCTGCCTACGATGCCGTGAACATCGCAGCCGCAGATGCCGCGGGGCGCCTTGGGGGTGATGCGGCAGGGGCCCATGGAGCAAATACGGCAGCAGGTGCCGGCTTCGCCGAAGCCGCAGTGGGGGGTCTGGTTCTTTGCGCGCTGTTGCCAGGAATCCGCGCCGACCTTGATGCCGTTTTCCAGCAGAGCGGCCGTGGCAGCTTCCATCTGTTCCACCGTGATTAAACGATCCCAATCTTTCAAAGTGTAATCCTCCTAACGGTTTTTTCGCCGGCCGCCGCAGCGCGGAGACCGGCCTGCTTATCATATCTTGAATTGCCCTAAAGGATGACGGTTCCTCCCACCCTCATCTTTGTCACCACTTTAACAAAGTATTGGGCGCTTGTCAACAAGGGAAATCAAATTTCCGTGACATTCTTGGAAATTTTCCACGAGCTTTGTCGGCTTTCCAGAGTCGGGCGGCAGTTGTCCGCGACGTGTCGACAATTTACAATTTCTTCCAATTGTTTCCTCGTATGAAAACTGCCCGGGACGGCTTCGCCGTCCCGGGCAGTTGCTTATGCGGTTTTGAAATGCTTACTCGTTGCCGGGGAAGCTGGGGATGGTGGCGAAGCCCTTGGCCAGATCCTCGTCGGTGGGGATGTAGTCGCCCATCTCGCCGTCGTTGAACTTGTTATAGGCCACCATATCGAAGTAGCCTGTTCCGGTCAGGCCGAAGACGATGGTCTTCTCCTCGCCGGTCTCGCGGCACTTGACGGCCTCGTCGATGGCGGCGCGGATGGCGTGGCTGGACTCGGGAGCGGGCAGGATGCCCTCGCAGCGGGCAAAGTACTCCGCCGCCTCAAAGACGCTGGTCTGCTCCACGCTGCGAGCCTCCAGATAGCCGTCGTGATACAGCTGGGAGACGATGGCGCTCATGCCGTGGTAACGCAGTCCGCCGGCGTGGTTGGCGGAGGGGATGAAGCCGTTGCCCAGCGTGTACATCTTGGCCATGGGGCAGATCATGCCGGTGTCGCAGAAGTCATACTTGAACACGCCGCGGGTCAGGCTGGGGCAGGAAGCAGGCTCTACGGCGATGATGCGGTAGTTGGCCTCACCCCGCAGCATCTGGCCCACGAAGGGGGAAATCAGGCCGCCCAGATTGGAGCCGCCGCCGGCACAGCCGATGATGATATCGGGCTTGATGCCGTACTTCTCCAGCGCGGTCTGGGTCTCAAGGCCGATGACGGACTGGTGCAGCAGCACCTGATTCAGCACGCTGCCCAGCACGTAGCGGTAGCCCTCGCGGGTGGTGGCGGCCTCCACGGCCTCGCTGATGGCGCAGCCCAGAGAGCCGGTGGTGCCGGGGAACTCGGCCAGGATCTTGCGGCCTACCTCGGTGGTGTTGGAGGGGGAGGGGGTGACGTTGGCGCCGTAGGTACGCATGACCTCGCGGCGGAAGGGCTTCTGCTCATAGGAGCACTTCACCATGAACACGCGGCAGTCCAGTCCCAGATAGGCGCAGGCCATGCTGAGCGCCGTGCCCCACTGACCGGCGCCGGTCTCGGTGGTGACGCCCTTCAGGCCCTGCTGCTTGGCGTAGTAGGCCTGGGCGATGGCGGAGTTCAGCTTGTGGCTGCCGGAGGTGTTGTTGCCCTCGAACTTGTAATAAATCTTCGCGGGGGTCTGGAGCTTCTCCTCCAGACAGTAGGCGCGCACCAGCGGAGAGGGACGGTACATCTTATAGAAGTTGCGGATATCCTCGGGGATCTCAAAGTAGGCGGTGGTGTCGTCCATCTCCTGCTTCACCAGCTCGGCGCAGAACACGCCGCCCAGCTCCTCGGCGGTCATGGGTTTCAGGGTGCCGGGGTTCAGCAGAGGTGCGGGCTTGTTGGTCATGTCCGCGCGAACGTTGTACCAATATTTGGGCATCTCATCCTCGGTCAGATAGATCTTGTAGGGGATGTTTCTGTCTTTCAGCTCTTTCATGATGTTTCTCCTTTATATTCTATAATGTATTGATTTCTATTTACGCGAAATAGTCGATCTTCATGGCGTGCTTGACCTTGTCCAAGGTCTTGGCGGCTTCAGCCTGTGCAGCGTAGCTGCCCTTGCGCAGAATTTCCATGACGGCGGCGGGGTCCTTTGCCATCTCCTGACGGCGGGTACGGATGGGCTCCAGTGTCTCCTGCAGGACGTTGTTGAGGAACTTCTTCACCTTTACGTCGCCCAGGCCGCCCCGCTCGTAGTGGGCCTTCAGCTCGTCCAGATTGGCGTAATCCGGCAGGTAGCGGGCAAAATGCTCGTCGGTGCAGAAAGCATCCAAGTACATGAAAACGGGATTGTCCTTGGTGTTGCCGGGGTCGGACACTTGCAGATGATTGGGGTCAGTGTACATGCCCATGACCTTGGTGCGGACGTCGTCGGGATCGTCGGCCAGATAGATGCAGTTGCCGAGAGACTTGCTCATCTTGGCCTTGCCGTCGGTGCCGGGAAGGCGGAGACAGGCCTCGTTGTCCGGCAGCAGGGCGGTGGGCTCCACCAGCGTCTCGCCGTACAGCTCATTGAAGCGGCGGACGATCTCGCGGGCCTGCTCCAGCATGGGGAGCTGATCCTCGCCCACGGGGACGGTGTCCGCCATGAAGGCGGTGATATCCGCCGTCTGGCTGACGGGATAGGTCAGGAAGCCCATGGGGATGCTGTGGTTGAAGCCCCGGAGCTGGATCTCCGCCTTGACGGTAGGATTGCGCTCCAGACGGGCCAGCGTCACCAGATTCATGTAGTAGAAGGTCAGCTCCGTCAGCTCGCTGACGTGGGACTGCACCAGAATGGTGGATTTGGCCGGGTCGATGCCGCAGGACAGGTAATCCAGCGCCACCTCAAGGATGTTGTCCCGCACCTTCTGGGGATGGTCGAAGTTGTCGGTGAGGGCCTGCGCGTCGGCGATCATGAAGAACAACTTTTCAAATTTGCCGCTGTTTTGCAGCGTGACGCGGTTGCGGAGAGAGCCGACGAAATGGCCCACATGAAGCCGTCCGGTGGGACGGTCGCCTGTCAGAATGATCTTTCCCATGATCGTTTTCTCCTTTTATGTGAAAATATTTTTGATAAAATAAAAAATCCTGTCTCATGAAATCATTCATGAGACAGGATGTAATAACAATTCCTGCGGTGCCACTCATATTGGCGTAATCACGCCCGCTCTGCACGCACTATCATGCGCTCCGCCGGGGTAACGACCGCGGTTGCCGTCGGGTATTACTGGCCGTTTCCGGTGTTCTCCCCGCCCTCGTAAGTCCATTCACCGTACATTCCACTGCCACGCTCCCACCAAATACGCGGCTCTCTGAAAGGTTCCTGTAGGGGTACTCCTCTTACTCAATGGTTTGCTTGTTTGATTATGGACGTACTTTAGCACTTTTGGGGCGGGTTGTCAAGAGGGAATTTTTGATTTTTTTAAGTTGCAAAGGATCGTAAAACCGTTGTAGGGGCCGGCGTCCCCGACGGCCCGCACGGCTGCGGCGGCATTTTCCGATGAACGGCGGGGCGTCGAGGACGCCGCCCCCTACGGAGTTTTGTCGGCAGCCACTGCGGGCGGCGGGGTGTGGGCACCCCGCCCTACGGCCAACCACTGATAGAACCTCGTAGGGCGGCCTGCCCTCAGGCCGCCGCCAATCACGCGGCACCTTTCACAGCGCCCGTAGGAACTCCGGCTTCAGTCCCACGCCGGACAGGCCCGACTGCACCTTGTCCAGCAGCGCCTGACGGTCGCGGTTCAGCGTACCCTTCAGGGTCAGGTAATTGCTGGCGTGGTTCATGCGGAACACGCTGCCCTCGGAGTCGATGTGCTGCAGGAACAGCTCCGTCTCCTTCAACACCTCCACCGGGCTGAGGAGGGTGAACTCTCCGTCACGCACCCACTGCTCCAGCGGCGTGCCCCGCTCCACCATCAGGGTCAAAAGGCCGATATACTCCGGCTTCATGGCGCTAAGGGCCTCCGCCGTGCCGATGGCGTGCTCCCGCCACAGCTCCACGCTGCCAAGGCCGGAGATGGCCGTCACCGACAGGGCCATACCGCAGCGCCGGGCCTTCTGTCCCGCCGCCACGATGGCGGCGGCGCTGTGGCCCTTCCGCATCCGCTCCAGCACCGCGTCGCAGCCGGATTCCAGCCCCATGTAAACCATTTGCAGGCCCCGCTCACGCAGCAGCCGCAGGTCGTCCTCCGACTTCACCTGCAAGCTGGCGGGCGAGGCGTAGCACGTCACCCGCTGGCACTCCGGGAACAGGCCGTAGATCAAACCCAGGATCTGCACCAGATCGTCGGTTTTCCGCATCAGCGCGTCGCCGTCCGCCAGAAAGACACGCTCTACATGGCGGTACAGCTGGCGGGCCATCTCGAAATCCTCACGGATCTCGTTCATGGGCCGCATGGCGAAATGCTTGTCGTCGTACATATCGCAGAAGGCGCAGGTGTTGTGGCTGCACCCATAGGTCACCTGCACGATCAGGCTGTAGGCCTCAGAGGGCGGACGGTAGACTTTTCCTTTGTAACGCATGGTCATCACTCCTTTGCTGGTATTATGCCATAGTTTCTGCCGTTTGAAAAGCATATTCTTTTCCGGCGGCGCATAGGCTGTGGCATATCAACTAACGAGGTGGACATCGTATGGACAACAATTTCAACCGCGTGCAGCTTTGCGGCACGGTGGACAGCGCACCGGCGCTGAGCCACGTGAACCATGGGGTCTCATTCTACAAATTTACGCTGGCGGTGGAACGGCTCAGCGGTCTTGCGGACAAGCTGACGGTGATCGCCGCCCAGCCGCTGCTGGAGAGCGCCGCAATCCGGGAGGGCGACACCGTTACCGTGCGGGGACAGCTGCGCTCCTTCAACAACAAGAGCGGGCAGGGCAGCCGGCTGGTGATCTCCGTGTTCGCCCACGCGCTGGAAAAGGGCGGGGACACGCCCTTCAACCTGATCCAGCTGTCCGGCATCCTGTGCAAGCCGCCGGTGCTGCGGCGGACGCCGCTGGGCCGGGAGATCAGCGACATCATTCTGGCGGTGAACCGCCGGTACGGGCGGGCAGACTATCTGCCCTGCATCGCCTGGGGCGCGGTGGCCCAGCAGGCGGCGGCCATGACCACCGGCGACCGCCTGACCATCGAGGGCCGGGTGCAGAGCCGTACATACACGAAAACCGAGGGCGGCGTCTCCACGGAGCGCACCGCTTACGAGGTGTCCATCATGCGGCCCGCCCAGCTGGAGGAGTTCCTGTTCTGACTTGACGCGGCCCTCCCTCCGCCGTATAATGGCAGAAAAAGGGGGCGGCGGATGTGGATAAATGCGAGAGCTGCGCGTTTTTCAGCTATGACGAGGACTATGACGACTACGTGTGCGAGATGGATCTGGACGAGGACGAGATGGTACGGTTCCTGTCTAACCAGAGCAGCCAGTGCCCCTATTGGCGGCCGGGGGACGAGTATCTGACGGCACGGCGACAATAAAGAAGCTGGCGCAAAATCTTGCGATTTTGCTGCCAATGGGGATTGCGGCCGACTGCGCGCGTCCTTCGGACACACTGGCGGCCGAGAAGTATTTTTCCGACGTACACGCCGCCGGAAAAATAATTTGAATTTTTCGCGTCTGCGGACGCGAACTCTGCGAGGCTTTTCATACCGGTCATTACACACCGCCTGCGGTTTCCACATAGAATGGAACGCGGGCGGTGTGCTGTTTTTCAGCCGCTGCCGCGTAATCTGCTCTTTTCAGGAGGTTTGCCATGGCAACCATTACCAATCAGGCGGCACTGTCCTATAACGGCGTCACCACCCTTTCCAATATCGCGGTAGGCGAATTGGTGGAGGTGCTGACCGCCACCAAGACCGCCGCCGACACCACTTACACCGCAGGCGGCGTCAAGACCTTCGTCATCTCGCTGGTGAACTCCAGCGCGGCGGCGCTGACGGGTCTGACCGTTACCGACACGCTGGGCAGCTATACGTTCAGCGGCAACACCCTGTACCCCCTGACCTATGTGACCGGCTCGCTGCTGTACTACGTGAACGGTGCATTGCAGGCCACCCCCACCGTCACGGCCACCGCGCCGCTGACCGTCACCGGCGTCACCGTTCCGGCAGGCGGCAGCGCCATGCTGATCTACACCGCCAGAGTCAACGAATACGCTCCGCTGGGGGTGGAGGACAGCATCACCAACACCGCCACCATCACCGGCGGCGGGCTGACCTCGTCCGTTACCGCCACGGAGACCATCAACGCCTCCCCCGCGCCCCAGTTGGCCATCAGCAAGAGCATCAGCCCCACCATGGTGGCGGAGAACGGTACGCTGACCTATACGCTGACGCTGCAGAACCGGGGCAACACCGCCGCCGACGCGGGGGATGAGCTGGTCATCACCGACACGTTCGACCCCATTCTCAAGAACCTGACGGCGCGCTTCAATGGTACCCTGTGGACGCAAGGCGTCCACTACACCTACGACGAAACCACCGGTACGTTCGCCACGGTAGTGGGTGCGCTGACGGTGCCCGCCGCCACGTTTACGCAGGATGCCGCCACCGGCGTGTTCACGGTGGATCCCGGCACCTCCGAGCTGACCATCACCGGCTCGCTGTAAGGGAACAAAGCAACCGGGACGGCATGCCGTCCCGGTTTTCTTATTCCGATGGAAATTGATCCAATTTCAGCTGTATGACCTTCTGCGATTGCGTATCCGCGGTGTAAAACGTGGTGTCGATGTAGATATCCTCGGCATCCAGCAGCGCCGAATACAGCTGCCGGGCGTAGGGCTGCGCCAGTGGGATCGTCCGCAGCCCGTCCAGAACATTGTCGATGGCGCCGCACAGCACGGCGTACATTTTTTGATAGTCAGCCATGTTACCCCTCCAGCGTTCAGCATTCAATATCGTCTACCCATAGCCCGATAGTAGCACGCATAGCCTATATTGACAAGTCTTTTCGGCTATCCTAATAGAAAAAACAGCCGGGAGGACACCTATGGACACCATCAGCGCGGTGAAAAACCGCATTTTACAGCTCTGCGGAGAGCGGAACATCAGCGTGAACAGGCTGGCGTCCATCAGCGCCCTGCCGCCCTCCAGCGTAAAGAACATCCTGTACGGGAAAAGTCAGAACCCCAAGCTGCTGACCATCAAGATGCTGTGCGACGGGCTGGGCATTACGCTGGGCGAGTTCTTCTCCACGCCGGAGTTCGATGCGCTGGAGCAGGAGATCCGGTAAAGGGCGTTTCCCGCCGATTTGTGGGATATGGAAAACTGTACATTTTGAAATGGCATTTTTCTACATCCGACCGTTAATTTAACCCTTGAAAAATCAAGGATTTGCTGTATACTTGTATTAATGAAAATGTACCCTTGCAATTTGCAAAAGTACACATTTCCAAATTTTTCCCCTGTTTTGTGTAAGGGGGTTTTGCAAATTATGCAGGAAGCCTGACACGTGCAGGAGGTTCGGAAAACACAACATTTCCATGCGCCACAGCCAAAGCAAAAAAAAGAGGAACGGCATGCCGTTCCTCTTTTTCCTTTACATCAGGCCGGGGATATTCAGCCCGCCGGTGAAGCTGTTCATGGAGTTATTCATGGCCTCGTCCGCCTGACGCAGCGCCTCGTTGACGGCGGAGATCACCAGATCCTGCAGCATCTCCACGTCCTGGGGATCCACCGCGTCCGGCTGGATGGTCAGCGCCTTCAGCTCCTTCTTGCCGCTGACCACCGCCTGCACCGCGCCGCCGCCTGCGCTGGCAGTGAAGTCGGTATTCTCCACGTCCTCCTGCGCCTTTGCCATCTGCTGCTGCATCTGCATGATCTTCTGCTGCATCTGCTGCTGGCGCATCATCTGGCCCTGACTGCCGCCAAAGCCGCCTCTTGCACTGTAACCCTTTGCCATATCGTTTGTCTCCTTATGTGATCTTAAAATGTTCCAGTTGTTGTCCTTTTTCCGTCAGCTCGTCCAGCGCGTCGCCGCCGGGCGTGGGTGCTGCTGCGGGAGGCTCCTCCCATGGCGGGGTCTCCTGCGGGGGAGCGGGCGGCGCTTCCTGTTCAGGCACCGGGGCCGGTTCGGGCGCTGCCGCGGGCGGCGGTTCAGGCTCCGGTTGGGGTTCCGGCTTTGGTTCCGGAGCCGGAGTCTGGATGGGCGCGGGACGCGCCGCAGGTCTGGCCGTCGCCTTCGGGGCTTTTCCCACCGCCAGCTGCACCCGGATGGGCGTTCCCAGCTCGCGGGAGGTCACCTCCCGCAGCACCGACAGTACCGTTTCATTATCCAGCGAAGCTTTGACAAACTCGTCCTTGCACAGCACCGTCAGGCAGCCGTCCGCCACCACGCCGCTGGCCATGTCAAGGAACACCCTGTTTCTTACACTCAGGCGGCCCTTGTAGTGGTCGATGAGCCGCGTCCACACTGCGGTATCGCCGGTGGAGGTCTCCGCCGTCTGCGGGGTAGTCTTTTGCGCCGGACGCGGCGCAGGTGCGGGAGCGGACTGCACGTCGTCGGGAATGTCAAACACCCGCTCGCCGTATTCCTCCGGGGGAGGCGGCGCTTCGTCGTACCGGGTCTCGATGGGAAGCTCCCGCGCAGCCGGAACAGGCCGTTCCGCCGCAGGACGGGCCGACGCCCGTTTCGGTGCGGCGGACTGCGGGGCGGCGGGGACGCCGCCCTTTTCCAGCGCCGTTACCCGCTGACACAGAGCCGTCAGGTCGCCGCTCAAGGTCTCGTCACACAGCTTCAACAGGCACAGCTCCGCGTCGGTACGGGGCCGGATGCTGTCCGGCAGCGCCGCACAGCACTGCTGCAAGGTCTCCGTCAGGTATAAAAACCGCGTCATGGGCAGGTCGCCCGCTAGACCGGCGAGGGTCTTTCGGTCATAAAGCCCCGTCAGCAAGGCGCTGCCGCCGTCGGGTGCGGCACGCAGAATGGTCATATCCCGGCACAGGTCGCTGAGCTCGCTCAGCAGCGCCGCCACGTCCTTGCCGCCCCGGTACAGCTGGTCAAACAGCGCCAGCGCGTCGCCGGTGCGGCGCTCCAGCACGCAGCGCATCAGCTGCACCGTCTGGGTGGCTCCGGCGAGACCCAGCACCTCCAGCACGGCGGCGTTGTCGATGGCGCCCTCCACCGCCCGGCACTGATCCAGCAGGGAAAGCGCGTCACGCATGGCGCCGTTGGCCATCCGGGCCAGCAGCTCCGCCCCGTCGGGGCTGAGGTCGATCTGCTCGGCCTGAGCGATGTGCAGCAGCTGCTGCTGGATATCCCGGGGCAGCAGCCGCTTGAAGGAGAACCGCTGGCACCGGGACAGGATGGTGGCAGGAACCTTATGCAGCTCCGTGGTGGCCAAAATGAACAACAGGTGCTCCGGCGGCTCCTCCAGAATCTTCAGCAGGGCGTTGAAGGCGGCGATGGACAGCATGTGTACCTCATCGATGATGTACACCCGCTTTTTCAGCACGGAGGGGGTATAGACCGCTTCCTCACGCAGTGCCCGCACCTGATCCACGCCGTTGTTGGAGGCGGCGTCCAGCTCCGTCACATCCAGCAACATGCCGCTGTCGATACCCCGGCAGGCGTCGCACTGGCAGCAAGGCGCGCCGTCCACGGGATGCTCGCAGTTCACCGCCTTGGCCAGAATTCTGGCGCAGGTGGTCTTGCCGGTGCCCCGGGTGCCGGTGAACAGGTAGGCGTGGCCCACGCGGCCCTCGGCCACCTGCCGCTGCAGAGTGTCGGTGATGTGGGCCTGTCCCACCACCTCTGAGAATGTTTTGGGCCGCCACTTGCGGTATAGCGCCTGATACATTCCGCCGTCTCCTTTCTTTCAAAAAGTAAAAAAAATCCTCCGTATGCAGCCACGGAACCGGCTTCCTCGCGGCACATGTCTATCCCTCTTAATGCTGCTCGGTTCCCCGCCTGACATGATTCGTGGGTATCCATTGCGCGAGACCGGATCCGCAGCTGCCTGCGGAGGACTCATTCCAGAGTATTATACACCAAAGTTTACCGTTTGGCAACAATGAGTTTTTGCCAAAGGCTTGCATTTTTTACAAAATAGGATATGATATAGGAGAAAAAACAAAATGCTGCAACCACAGCAGAAGAAAAGAAGGTTTTACTATGACAAAGATCGACATTATCTCCGGATTCCTTGGCGCGGGCAAGACCACGCTCATCAAGAAGCTGCTGGCCGAGGCCTATCAGGGTGAAAAGCTGGTGCTGATCGAAAACGAGTTCGGCGAGATCTCCATTGACGGCGGCTTCCTGAAGGACAGCGGCGTGCAGGTCAGTGAGATGTCCTCCGGCTGCATCTGCTGCTCTCTGGTGGGCGACTTCAACAAGGCGCTGAAGGAGGTTCACCGGCAATTCCAGCCCGACCGCATCCTCATCGAGCCCTCCGGCGTGGGCAAGCTCTCCGACGTGATCGTGGCGGTGGAGAACACCGTGAAGGACGTGCCGGACATGAAGCTGAACAGCTTCGTCACCGTGGCCGACGCCAGCAAGGTGAAGGTCTACATGAAGAACTTCGGTGAGTTCTACAACAACCAGATCGAGTCCGCCGGCACCATTATCCTCTCCCGTACCCAGAAGCTGAGTCAGGAGAAGCTGGAGGCCGCTGCCGCCATGCTGCGGGAGAAGAACGCCGACGCCGCCATCATCACCACTCCCTGGGATCAGATCGACGGCAAGACCATTCTGGCCGCCGTGGAGAAGGTCTCTCTGGCTGACGAGATGCTGGAGAAGATGCGTGCCGAGCATGAGGCCGACGAGCATGAACACGAGCACGAGCATCATCACCATCATGACCATGACGGGCACGAGGAGCACGACCACGAGCATTGCCACCATGACCACGATGATGACGATCATGACCACGACCACTGCCATCACGATCATGACGAGCATGAGCACCACCATCATCACGACGGCGAGGAGTGCGACGATCCCCACTGCGGCTGCCATCACCATCATCACCACGCCGACGAGGTGTTCACCTCCTGGGGCGAGGAGACGGTGAAGCCCTTCACCGAGGAGCAGCTGCATCACATTCTGACGGCGCTGGACGGCGGTGAATACGGCCAGATCGTCCGGGCCAAGGGCATCGTGCCCAACGGCGAGGGCAAGTGGCTGCACTTTGACTACGTGCCGGAGGAGCACGAGGTGCGCTTCGGCCCCGCCGACTACACCGGTCGCCTGTGCGTCATCGGCGCAAACCTGGACGAGCACAAGCTCCATGAGCTGTTCGGCCTGTAAGGAGATGACAATCCTATGGATATTCCTGTTTATCTCATTGCCGGATTTCTGGATGCCGGAAAGACGGATTTCATCAACGGCATCCTGAAGGACGGCTTCGCCGCCGAGGATCGCACGCTGCTGATCTGCTGCGAGGAGGGCGAGGACGAATACGATCCCAAGGTGCTGCAGAACGTGTTCACCTACACCGTTGACGATCCGGAGCAGCTGACCCCGTCTCTGTTCAAGAAGCTGGAAAAGCAGTACCGCCCCAAGCAAGTCATCATGGAGTACAACGGCATGTGGCAGATGGAGCCCCTGTACCGGGAGGGCTTCCCCGCCAACTGGATCTTATACCAGATCATGGTGCTGGTGGACGCCACCACCTTTGAGCCCTATGTCCGCAACATGGGCCAGCTGATGATGGAGAAGATCGCCAACGCCGACCTGCTGATCTTCAACCGCTGCAACGAGGAGCTGCGCGCCCAGCTCCGCAGCCGCAACCTGAAAATGGTGAACCGCCGTGCCGATATCTATCTGGAGAACGCCGACGGCACCAGCGAGGAGTATATGACCCCCGACATGTCCCCGTTCGACCTCTCCAGCGGCCATCTGGACGTGCCGGACGAGGAGTACGGCGTGTGGTACGTTGACCTGATGGACAACACCGACCGGTACGACGGCATCACCGTTACCTTCAAGGCGCTGATGTGCCACTCCAAGAAGTTCAAGGGCGTTCACTGCCCCGGCCGCTTCGCCATGGTGTGCTGCGAAAACGACATGCAGTTTCTGGCGCTGGTGTGCCGCGGCGAGGGACTGGACAAATTCAAGAACCGTGACTGGGTGGAGCTGACCGCCACCGTCCGCAAGGAGAACTGCGACGCCTATCAGGGCGAAGGCCCGGTGCTGTACGTCTCCGACATTCACGCCACAAAAAAACCGGAAAACGAAGTGGTTTCGTTTTGAAAACAGGAACTCCACCCCTATGGGTGGAGTTCCTGTTTTCAGTGAAGAATTGTAGTATGCCGCCGCTGGCGGCATGATTGGAATAGCGGCGGGGTGAGAACACCCCGCCGCTTGCTTTTGGCAGCAAAATCGTCAGATTTTGCGCCAGTTTATTTCATGGTCAGACTGTTCTGCAGCACCATGACGCTGTACAGGAACAGCACGTCCTCGCTGCCGTCAAATGTCAGGTAGCGGCCCAGCAGCTGGCTGGGCAGATACCGGATATCCACCGCGTAAATGGTACGGTAGCTCTCCGCCAGCAGCGGGATCAGGCTGCTGCCGAAGGAGTCCCGGAACACCACCAGCGTTTTATCCGTGGCGGACAGGGGACTGTCGATGTGCAGCAGGGACTTGCTGCCCTGCAGATAGAGGTCGTAGGGGGTCTTTGTGTCCACGGCGGACAGGTCGTACAGGCTCTCCTGCGCTTCCGTTTCGTAGTCATAGACGGTACAGGCGTCCAGCGTCTCGCCGGTGAGATACCGCAGCGTGTCCGCCGTCAGGGGCTCCTCTGTTTTCCCGGTGTAGCTGCCGAAAAAGGGCGTGTCCACGGCATTTTCCTGAAAATCCCCCGTCAGCGGTACGTCCATGGCCTGCGCCAGCGTCTGCGCTGTGGGCACAAGGCATTCCTGCCGCCAGTGGGGGTCGGTGCGGTAGTAGTCCTCCAGCGTCAGCCCCGGCGCGATATCCACATACCGCACAAAGTCCAGCTGCGCCAGCAGCGCGTCCGCCGTTTCCTGTGCGGAGGCGGGGGTATAGCCCTCAATGGCCGGGACGAAGCTTCCCTTGTCGGGGATGACGGACAGGTAAATATGGCCGTCATTGCCGGTCAGATAGCTGTCGTAAAGCTGCTGGAGCTTCCGGGCAGCATAGTCCAGCGACCGCTGGTCATACGCCGCCTCGGTGGAGACAGCATAGCCGCCGCTGACATACACGTCAGGAAGCTCCGCCACCGGCGGCGCTTCCTGTTCGGGCACCCATTTTACCGCGCCCAGCAGCAGGGCACAGCTCAGCAGCACAAAGGCTGCCCGTTGCACGGCGTTTCTCACGCCTGCATCGCCTCGTCGTAGGCCAGCTCCATGCCGAAGATGCCGTTGAGACGGCTGGCAAAGGCGTCCACCAGATCCTCCGCGCCGACCACTGTCACCACGTACTCACCGCGGACGGCCACCACTACCTTTTCGGGGAAGCCGCACATCCAGTGATGCTGCTGGATGCTGTCCCGCAGGGCAGAGGCCAGCTCCTTGGCGTCGCCGGTGGCGTGATAGGCAGCGGCGGTAAAGGTGTTGGGGTTAAGGGCGTGGGACAGCGTAGCCGCCTGATCCACCTGCGCCGTCTCCGGCAGAGCCAGATTGGCCTCCGCCGTGGCGCGGTCGGACAGGTCGTAGTCGGCAGGCGCGTCCTCGACCATATTCTCGCCGGTCTCGCCGCCTACCACGGAAAACTTCTCGTCGTCGCCGTAATCGTTCCATGCCGTCTCCAGAATCCCCAGGGCACTGGTGATCTCGGCGGGCTGGTCGCCGGACTGGTCGTCCTTGGCGTCGTTGCTGCTGCCGCAGGCCACAAGGGATAGGGCCATCACAGCGGCCAGCATCAGGGCAAAAAACTTTTTCATTGAAATATCCTCCTTGGTTTCCACAGTTGCTGTGGGTCTGCTTTGTTAGACGCACTTCCGCATGATTTTGTTCCCGGAAATTTGTGGAAAATATATGAATTATTATAGCCAGGTTTGGTCAAATCCATAAGGCAGCAGCTCTTTCAGGGCAAACTTCTTGGCGTCGCCCGCCTTGTTGATGCAGAGCACCTCCATCTGCGGGGCAAACTCCATCATCACCTGACGGCAGGTACCGCAAGGGACGCAGTAGTCGTCGCTGCGGCCGGCGATGGCGATGCGGACGAAGTCCCGGTGCCCCTCGCTGACCGCCTTGAAGATGGCGGTGCGCTCGGCACAGATGGTGGCGCCGTAGGCGGCGTTTTCGATGTTGCAGCCGGTAAACACCGTGCCGTCGGCGCACTCCAGCGCCGCACCTACTGGGAAGTGGGAATAGGGGATATACGCCCTATCCAGCATGTCGATGGCCTTTTGGCAAAGCTCTTTTTCCGTCATGATCGTCTCTCCTTTTAACTTAATTTTGCCTGACCGGTATACAGCTGATAGTACCGGCCCTTTTCCTCCAGCAGCTGGGCGTGGTCGCCCCGCTCGATAATCTGCCCGTTCTCCAGCACCAGAATGGCCTGCGCGTTGCGGACGGTGGACAGACGGTGGGCAATGACGAACACCGTGCGGCCCTCCATCAGTGAGTCCATGCCCTTTTCGATCAGCGTCTCGGTGCGGGTATCGATGGAGCTGGTGGCCTCGTCCAGGATCAGCACCGGGGGATCGGACACAGCGGCGCGGGCAATGGCCAGCAGCTGCCGCTCGCCCTGACTGAGCCCCGCGCCGTCACCGGTGATGACGGTGTCGTAGCCCTGGGGCAGATGGCGGATGAAGCTGTCGGCGTTGGCCAGCCTGGCGGCGGCGCGGATCTCCTCGTCGGTGGCGTCCAGCTTGCCGTAGCGGATGTTGTCGGCAATGGTGCCGGTGAACAGGTGGGTATCCTGCAGCACCATGCCCAGCGACCGCCGCAGGGAGTCCTTGGCGATGTCCTTCACGTCGATGCCGTCGTAGGTGATGGTGCCCTCCTGAATGTCATAAAAACGGTTGATCAGGTTGGTGATGGTGGTCTTGCCTGCGCCGGTGGAGCCTACAAAGGCGATCTTCTGGCCGGGCTTGGCAAACAGGGACACATCGTGCAGCACCGTCTTTTCCCCGTCGTAGGAGAAGGTCACGTGGTCGAACCGCACGTCGCCCCGCAGCTCCACCAGTGTGCCGTCGGGCTTCTTCCATGCCCAGCGGCCGGTGCGCTGAGCGGTTTCGGTCAGCGTGTCGCCGTCCTTTTCCACACGGACAATGACGGTTTTTCCCTCGTCGGTCTCCGGCTGGGCGTCCATCACGGCGAAGATGCGCTCCGCGCCTGCCGCTGCCGCCAGCAGCGTGTTCACCTGCTGGCTGATCTGGCCGATGGGCTGGCTCACCTGCTTCACATACAGCAGGTACGCGCCCAGCGAGCCCACGTCGAACATGCCGCCGATGGCCAGCAGTCCGCCTACGCAGCAGGTGACGGCGTAGTTGATCTTGCTGAGGTTGCCCATGGCAGGCATCATCATACCGGCGTAGGCCTGCGCCGCCGTGGCGGCCTGACGGTACGTGTCGTTGAGAGTGGTGAACTGACCGATGGCCTGCTTCTCGTGGTTAAAGACCTTGATGACCTTCTGACCCTCGATCATCTCCTCGATATAGCCGTTCACCGCGCCCAGCGCCGCCTGCTGCCGCTGGAAATTCACGCGGCTGCGGCCGCCGATGACCTTCACCACGCCGCCCATCAGCGCCAGAAAGCCGAAGGTGATCAGCGTCAGCCACGGGTTCAGGACGATCATCATCAGCACCGTGCCCACAAAGGTCAGCACATTGGAGATGATGCTGGCGAAGCTGCTGTTCAGCATCTCCGACACGGTGTCGATATCGTTGGTAAAGCGGCTCATCAGGTCGCCGGACTGGTGCTGGTCATAGTAGCGGATGGGCAGCTCCTGCAGGCGGTCGAACAGATCCTGCCGGATGGCGGCCACTGTCCGCTGGGCCACATGCACCATAATGCGGGCGTAAGCGTAGGAACACCCGGCGCTGAGGGCGAACAGTCCGCCCAGCACCACCAGCATTTTCAGCAGGCCGGGGAAGTCGCCGGGGAGGATATAGTTGTTCAAAAGGGGCTTCAGCAGATAGCTGGAGGCCACGCTGGCGGCGGAACTGACGATCAGGCACACGGCCACCAGCACCAGCGACGCCTTGTATTCCCCCACGTAGCCCATCAGCTTTTGGAAGGTGCCCTTCATGTCCTTGGGCCGCTGGTAGCCGTGGGCATTGGGGCCGTGTCCGCCCCGGGGCGCTCTCGTTTTGTTGTCAGCCATCGATGCTCACCCCTTCCTGCTGGGATTCATAGACCTCGCGGTAAATATCGCAGCGCTCCATCAGCTGCGCGTGGGTGCCCTGTCCCACGATGTGGCCGTCGTCCAGCACAAGGATCATATCCGCGTCCATCACGGAGGTGACGCGCTGGGCGATGATAAGCTTAGTGGCGCCGGGCAGAGCCTCCTTCAGCGCGGCGCGGATCTTCGCGTCAGTGGCGGTATCCACAGCGGAGGTGCTGTCGTCCAGGATCAGCACCTTGGGCCGCCGCAGAATGGCCCGTGCGATGCACAGCCGCTGCTTCTGGCCGCCGGATACGTTGGCGCCGCCCTGCTCGATGTGGGTGTCGTACCCGTCGGGCATTTTCTCGATAAACTCGTCGGCGCAGGCCATGCGGCAGGCCTCGGCGATCTCCTGATCGGTGGCGTCGGCGCGGCCCCACCGCAGGTTCTCCCGGATGGTGCCGGAGAACAGGGTGTTCTTCTGCAGCACCATGGCGCAGCCGTCACGCAGCGCCTCCATGGTGTAATCCTTCACGTTGTGACCGCCCACGTACACCGCGCCCTGATTGACTTCGTAAAGGCGGGGGATCATGCTGACCAGCGTAGACTTGGCGCTGCCGGTGCCGCCCAGAATGCCCACCGTCATGCCGCTTTCGATATGCAGGTCGATATCGTTCAGGTTCCAGCTCTCCGCCGTGGGATGATACTTGAAATACACATGGTCAAAGCGGATATCGCCGTTTTCCACCGTCAGGTCGGCGTCCGCCTGACCGTCGGTGATCTCCGGCTGCTCCTGCAAAACCTCCTTGATACGCTTGGCGCAGGCGATGGCACGGGTCAGGAACATCAGCACCATGGACACCATCATCAGGGACATCAGGATCTCGCTGGAATAGGTGAAGAAGGCCATCAGGTCACCGGACAGCAGCGTGCCCTCCGCCACATCGTGGCCGCCCAGCCACATGACCGCCACGATGGTGCCGCCCATCAGCAGGATCATCACCGGCATGAACATCACCACAAAGCCGAAGGCCCGCTCGGCGGTGTCCCGCAGCTTGTCGCTGCGCTGGCGGAACTTCTCCTTCTCCTCGTCCTCCCGGACGAAGGATTTCACCACCCGCACGGCGTTCAGGTTCTCCTGCACCACAAGGTTCACATCGTCGGTGGCGCTTTGCAGCGCGGTGAAGAACGGCCCCACGTACCGGATGACGATCACCACCGCGATCACCAGCAGCGGCACCACCACCAGAAATACCTGACTGAGATCAAGGCTGATCTCCGTGGCCTTGATGATGGCGGTAATCAGCATCACCGGAGCCCGGACGCACATGCGCATGCCCATGAACAGCGTCATCTGCACCGAGGCCACGTCGTTGGTCAGGCGGGTGATCAGGGACGCGGTGGAAAAATGCTCGATATTGGCAAAGGAAAACCGCTGCACCTGCTCATACTCCGCCTGACGCACCTGCGCACCGAAGCCCATGGAGGCCTTGGCGGCGAACACCGCTGCGCCTACGCCGCCTGCCAGCGCCAGCAGCGCCAGCACCAGCATTTTCAGGCCCATCAGCATAATGTAGCGCCGGTCGCCGCTGGCGATGCCCACGTCCACGATATCGCTCATGGCCTGGGGCAGCTCCAGCTCCAGTACCGCCTCCGCGATGGAGCAGGCCACGCCCAACAGGATCCATTGGCGATAGCCCTTGGTATAGGGGTAAAAGGTTCTCATTCTGTGTCCTCCTGTGTTTCGCTGAGATTATCCGCCAGACGCAGCAGCAGCCGGCGCAGCGTGTCCCGCTCCTCCGGGGAAAAGCCCTGCGCCGCCTGTTGGTTCACCTGCTCGGCAATGGCGAGAAACTGCCGGTAAAACTGCCGCCCGCTGTCGGTCAGTGCCAGAATGCGGCAGCGGCCGTCGCTGTCGCTGGTCTGGCGGCGCACCAGCCCCTTCTCCTCCAACCGGCCCACGATGCCGCTGGCGGTGGAGGGCTTTACCATCAGGTGCTGCTCCAGCATCCGCTGGTTCACCTGTCCCTCCGCCTCCTGCAAATAGGTCAGCGTCCGGCACTGCATGGGAGATACGTCATACTGCCGCAGCTTTTTCGTCATCAGCCGGTGCATCTGGTGGTCGCAGTAGCCCATCAGCACGCCCAGATGCCTTACCTCATGGATATCGCGGCATGCCATAGCATTCCCTCCTTTTGTGGATCATATTTTTAATATTTAGTATGCTAAAAATTAGTATGCTAAATACTACCACAACCATTTTTAATCGTCAAGAGGCAGCAAGCCGTACCCCTGTGAACAATTTGTGAATTCTTTGTCATAGTCGTTGACAGCGGCCCCCCACTGGATGTATAGTGGTATCAGCCAAAGAAAATGTTTTACATTGTTATTCTCTCTCCTTTCATGAAAAAAGACGAGGCTGATGTCCGCAGCCTCGTTTTTTTGTTTTTTATTTTCCGTCAAAATACGCCAGCAGCAGATCCACCACCGTGCCGTAGTTCTGCACGCCGTCGGTGAGGCCGTTGGACTTGAGGAAGCCGTCGTACACCTTGGTGGCGGCGGTGTTCACCAGCCCGTCGAACTGCGCCCAATAGGCGCTGTTCTGCCGCAGGTCGGCCCGCACCGTGTCCGGCAGACTGTCCCGGAGGGTCTGCCACGTCTCAGGCGCCGCCCGGTACAGGGCGTTGGCCAGATGAACATAGCCCATGAGATAGCCAGAGTACTGGTAGGCGGGGCTTTCCGCCGTGATGGCCGCCAGAATGCCCACGAAGTTGCACTCCTGCTCGGTGGCGATGCCCTGCTGGTGCGCCAGCTCGTGGCAGATGTTGGCAGGCAGATAGCAGGCAGGGCTTTCGTCATTGAGGTTGGCCTCGCCTGTAAAGGGGAAGTAAAAGCCGCTGAAGTCCAGATAGCTCATGCCCCGCGAGGAAACAAAGGCTTTCGGGGCGGCATTGGGCTTTTTCAGGCAGTCGAACTCCTCCACCACGCCGTCATAGGCGGTCATGGCGTCGGCAAAAATGGCGCTGCGGGGCACGGCGAAGCAGCCGTTTTCGTCCCGCTGTATCTGATTGCTGAGAGCGGATACCTTTTCGGCAAAGCGCTCCGTCAGCGCCGCCAGCTCCTCCGCCGTGCCACCGCGAGCCGTCAGGCCGCTCCTGTCTTGAAAGCTGTCGGCTCCGTAGAACACGCCCCACAGCAGGCAGAAGCCCGCGTAAACGCTCAGCGCCGTACACAGCGCCGTCAGGCCCACGCGGCACAGCCGCCGCCCCTTATGGGGCCGGGTCAGCAGGCACCGCAGCTGCCACGCCAGATAGAAGATAACGATATAGATACCCGATAAAATCAGCACCTCCGCCACGGAGACGGAGGTCAGTCCGCACAGGCGGCCTACCGCCTGCTCAAAGGGCAGAACGATCCGGCCGCACAGCCAGTTCATGGCCGGGCGGCTGTTTCTGAAAGAGAAGTAGGCGGCGAAAAACACTGCCAACCCCGCCAGCCACCACAGATAGCCCCGGTATCTCCGGGCAAACGCCTTCATGCCAGCTGCTTGCCGGTGAAGTACATCACGGTGTGGCCGGTGGCGATGAGCTTGCCGGAGGCAGGCCCGGCGTTGACACAGTCGATGGTGCCGCTGACGGTGACGCAGGCCTCCATCCGCGTGGTCAGGATGGCCATGCCGCAGGCCACGTCCGACAGGGTAAACAGAATGCCGCCGTGGGGGGTGCCCCAGCGGTTCAGCGTCTCGGGGTGGATCTCCACCTCCACCTGCGCCCAGCCGTCGTCCACGGCCACGATCTTCACGTGGTTGTGCACGTCAAAGGGCTCGCTGTCCAGCGCCAGATTCAATAGTTGCTGCTTTCTTTCGTCTGTCATATGTTATCACTCCGCTGCTTTTAATAATTGTTTCGTATATTCCGCCTGAGGGTGGTCGTACAGCTCGTCCACCGTGCCCTGCTCCACGATGCGGCCGTCCTTCATCACAAGGCACCGGTCGCAGATCTCATACACCACATTGAGGTCGTGGGAGATGAACAGGTAGGAGATGCCGAACTCCTGCCGCAGCTGGGCAATCAGCTGCAAAATCTGGGCCTGAATGGTCACATCCAGCGCCGACACCGCCTCGTCCGCCACGATCAGCCCCGGCTTCTGGATCAGCGCCGCGCCGATGCACACCCGCTGCTTCTGTCCGCCGGACAGCTCGTGGGGATAGCGGTCATAGTAGCTCTCGTCCAGTCCCACCAGCGCCATGGTGTCCCGCACCCGGCGCTCCACGCCGGCCTTGTCGTACTTGCCGTAGATATACAGCGGCTCGGCCAGCGCTCTGCCCACGGTAAAGGCGGGGTTCAGGCTGCCCGCCGGATCCTGAAACACCATCTGGGGCCGCTTGGTGTGGTGCGTCACCGTGCCGGTCACATCGCTCTCCATGCCCAGCACAGCGCGGGCCAGCGTGGATTTGCCGCTGCCGCTCTCCCCCACCAGTCCCAGTATCTCGCCCCGGTACAGGGTAAAGCTCACGTCGTGCAGCACCTGATGCCGCCGCTTGCGCAGGCCTGTGCCGCTTCTGTACCACACATTCAGGTCGTTGACCTCTAATACCGTTTCTCGCATAGCTTCTTCCTCGTGGGTATGGCGGCAATGAGCCGTCTGGTATAATCCGCCCGGGGATCGTAGAACACCTGCTGGGTATCGCCGGTTTCCACGATGAGTCCCTTTTCCATCACCGCCACGCGGGTGCACAGCTTGCGCACCACGTTCAGGTTGTGGGAGATAAACAGGATGGACATGCCCATTTCCCGGTTCAGCCGCCGCAGCAGCTCCAGAATCTGGGCCTGAATGGTCACATCCAGCGCCGTGGTGGGCTCGTCCGCCAGCAGCAGCTTGGGCCGGGAGATAATGGCGGCGGCGATCATGGCCCGCTGGAGCATGCCGCCGGACATCTGATGGGGGTACTTCTGATAGACCTCCTCCGCGTTGGGCAGGTCAACGTCCCGCAGGGCCTGCAAGGCCCGCTGCCGCCGCTCCTGCGCCGACAGGTCGGTGTGTACCCGCAGGGCTTCCTCCACCTGAGGGCCGATGCGCATAACAGGGTTCATGGCGCTCATAGGCTCCTGAAACACCACGGAAATGGCGCAGCCCTGCCGCTTGCGCATCTGGGCCGGGGTCAGCGCCAGCAGATCCTTGCCGTCCAGCAGCACCTGCCCGGACGCATCCGCCCGGTCATGGGGCATCAGGCCGGACACCACCATGGCGGTCACGGTCTTGCCGCTGCCGCTCTCGCCCACCAAACCCATGATCTCGCCGTCGGCCACCGTCAGGTCAATGCCCCGCACGGCGTCGTGGTCGGCGCCATGGAACCGCACCCGAAGGTCCTTGATCTCCAGCACGGTCACGCACCCCCTTTCTCCAGCCCGTCGCCCATCATGCTGACGCCTAAGATCAGCAGCACGATCACAAGGCCGGTACACAGCACGTACCAGGGGGCCTTTATCATATAGCTCTGGGATTCGGACAGCATGTAGCCCAGCGAGATATCAGGCGGCGCCACGCCGATGCCCAGATAGCTCATGCTGGCCTCTGCCAGCACGGCGTTGTTAAACCCGATGACCAGCGCCGGCAGCAGCACGTCCCATGTGTTGGGCAGAATGTGCCGGAAGATGATCCGCAGATGGGAGGCTCCCATCAATCGGGCAGATTTGACATAGTTCATGGAGCGGTGGCGGGCAAACTCCGCCCGCACCACTCTGGCAAAGCTGGGAATGAAGGCCACACCCAGCGCCAGGATCACATTGTATTTACCAAAGCCCAGCATGGCGATGAACACCAGCGCCAGCAGAATGTTGGGAAAGGCCGTCAGCGCGTCGTTGACCCGCATCAGCACCTCGTCCGCCACGCCGCCGAAGTAGCCGGTAAAGGCGCCTACCAACGTACCCACCGCGCCGCCGATGGCCACGGTGCACAGAGAGATGAAGAACGTCGTCCCCATGCCCGCCATCACCCGGCTGAAGATATCCCGGCCAAAGTTGTCAGTACCGAACAGGTGGCGCAGGGAGGGCGGCAGGAATTTCTGACTGCCCGCGATGGCTACCGGGTCATAGGGCGTCCAGACATAGCCGATCAGCGCCAGAGCCGCCATGATAACGGCGATGGTCAGGCCGATGCGGAAGGACGTATTTTTCTTTTGCAGCAGCATGCGCGTCCCTCCTTATTGCAGCCGCAGCCGGGGATCCAGCCGCTGGTTGAGGATATCGGCCAGGCAGTTCACCAGCACCACCCACAGCGCCAGGATCACCACAATGGCCTGCACCACCGGGAAGTCCCGGTTGGCGATGGAGGTCAGCAGCAGGCGGCCGATGCCGGGGATGGCAAAGACCTGCTCGATAATGACGCTGCCGGCCACAATGTCCGCCACCGTCATGGCGAGGAACGCCACCGTGGGCACCACGGCGTTGCGCAGCACGTGGCGGTACAGGGTGGCGCGGGGCGAGTTGCCCCGGCTGTAGGCGGTGCGGACATAATCCTTGTTCAGCTCGCCCACGATGGAGCTTTTCAGCATCCGCACCGTCATGGCAATGCGGGGCAGGGCGATGGCTACCGCCGGATAGAGCAGATAGCCCACGCTGCGCCAGAAGCTCTGGTCCGGGGAGATAAACGCGCCGGGGTCGAACCACCGCAGCACAAGGCCGCACAGCAGCGTCAGCAGAATGCCCACCACAAAGGGCGGCACCGCCATGACCACCTGACCCAGCACCGTCAGGGCGCGATCCAGCCAGCCGCCCTGACGGGACGCGGCGAACAGCCCCACCGGCAGCGACACCGCCACGATCAGCACAAAGGCGATGGCCGTCAGCAATGCGGTGACACCCAGCTTGCCGTGCAGCAGCGACGCAACCGGCATGGCGTACACATAGGACGTGCCGAAATCGCCCCGCAGGGCGTTCAGCATCCACTCAAAATAGCGGGTGAAAAAGGGACGATCCAGCCCCAGCTCCGCCCGGAGAGCCGCCACCGCTTCGGCGGTGGCGTCGCTGCCCAGCAGCTTAGTGGTGGGGTCGCCGGGGATGATCTGGAACGCCAGAAACGCGAAGAAAGAGACGATGACCATGGTCAAAAGCATCATTCCGATCTTCTTCACGATGTTTTTCATGGTCATCATCTCTTTCGTCTTGTTTGGTTAGATAAAGCCTCGCAGAGTTCGCGGCGCGGACGCCGCGAAAAAATCGAATCATTTTTCTGACGACATGTGCGTCAGAAAAATTCTTCTCGGTCGCCAGTGTGTCCGCAGGACGCGCGCAGCGACCGTAATCCCATTTGGCAATGAAATCGTCAGATTTCATGCCAGTACTTTTTACTCCCAGCCCACCGTGCTCAGATCCTGCGCATAGATGGGATAGAAAGTATAGCCCGTCAGGCCGGAGTGGATCGCCACCAGATCCGCCATATCCTGCAGGTACAGGTTGGCGGCGGTCTCGGTCAGCATGGTCTCCATCTGCTGGTAGAGGGCGGTCTGCTCCGCGTCGTCGGCACAGGCGCGAGCCTTGGCGTACAGCTCGTCATAGGCCGGGTTATTGTAGTTGACAAAGTTCTTGCCGTTGTCGGAGACAAAGCGCTCCAGCATGGCACGGGCGGTGATATTCTTGGCGTCAAGGCCGGTGATGGTGGCATCGAACTGGCGGCCCACATACACGTCGTTATACCACGTGGTGGCGTCCACCGGCTGCACCGTGGCCCGGATGCCGATGGCGGCCAGCTGCTGCACCACTACCTCGGCAGTGTCCATATGGGGCTGGTAGTTGGAGGACACGGCGATGGTCATGTCAAAGCCGTCGGGATAGCCGGCCTCGGCCAGCAGCTCCTTGCCCTTGGCGGGATCATAGCTGTAGTAGTCCACCAGCTCCGGCAGGAAGTACTTGGTCAGCTTGGGATAGATGCTGCTGCCCACGGCGGTGCCGTGGCCGTCAGCCATAATGTCCATGATCTCCTGACGGTTGATGGCGTAGCTCATGGCCTGCCGTACCTTTTCGTTGTCAAAGGGTGCTCTGGCGTTGTTGAGATACACCGCCTGCACCAGATTCATGGTGCCCTCGGCAACGGTGAAGTCGTCGCCCAGCTGAGCGGTCTGTGCGCTGGTCAGGTGGGCGCAGATATCCACGCTGCCGCCCTTCAGAGCCATCATCAGCGCGGTAGAATCCTCATAGATCTGATACGTTACCTTGCTGACCTTGGCGGGAGTACCCCAATAGTCGTCAAAGCGCTCCATGATGATGTTCTCCTGGGGAGAGCGGGACACCAGTTGGAAGGGGCCGGTGCCGGGGATGAAGCCGGTCTGCCCCTCGCTGCTCTGGGGAATGATGGCCGCCGTCAGGAAGTAGATCAGCTCCATGTCGGGCTGCTCCAGACGGAAGGTCACGGTGCGCTCGTCCGTCGCCTTCAGATCCTGAATAGCAGAAAGCGCCGACACCAGGGCGGAATCCCCGGAATTGCCGGCGCAGCGGTTGATAGAATAGATCACATCCTCCGCCGTTACCGGATCGCCATTGTGGAACTTCACGCCCTCACGCAGGGTGAAGGTGTAAACCAGTCCATCGTCCGAAATGTCGTAGCGTTCGGCTACCGCGGGGATCAATTCACCATCGGGGCCGGTTTTCACCAAGCCCTCGTAAACGTTGAATAAGACCTCTCTGGTTCCTGCCGCCGCTGACGCGTGGGGGTCAAGACTGTCTTCCAGGTCCTGAGCGATGGCCACAACGATCTCGTTGTTGGCTTTCCGCTCGTTTTGTACTCCGTTACTTCCTTCGTCGCCCTGGCTGCTGCCGCCTCCGCATCCGCAGAGTACAGCGCCTACCATTACCAGCGACAGGAAAAGAGATACCAGTTTCTTCATGTTCTTCTCCTTTTCTCCCCGCGTCCTTCCACGGGGACAGAAATAATGGTTTCCTTATTCAATTGTCAATGGGTCTGAGTCCCGCGAAAAGTGCAGGCTCAAGGGGCAGTGTACCACACTTTTCCCCATATGACAAGAAGAATTTTTGCGATAGCGTCGGCTTGTGGGGTGTTTCGACCCCTCGGGGACGAGGCACTTTTGCCCATGGCGGCAAAAGTACCCAAAAACGCCATTTGAAACCGCAGGTTTCAAAACTTCCTACACGCTATACCCCTTGCAAATGTGTCACCTTTTACCGCGCGTTCACAGGACACGGCTGATATCGCGGCGTGTGACGAATCGATTTTCTTCTTGCGCCGCTGCCGCTCATCTTTTCAACGATAGAATCAAAAAGGTTGTTCGCTATGGGAATTAGCGGTAGCGGCACTGAAGCAGAAACGATCCTTTTACAAACCGAAAACGAAAGTATTGTGTAAACGCGTGGCATGCAGCCATAATCCTGTACGCAGCATAGCGCGCAAGGAAGTGAAGAAACCATCGGTTTCTTCCGGCTCTTTTGCCCACTTTTCCAGCTGTTGGGAAAAGTGGGCCGCCGGAGGCCG